>Ga0310695_10001852_pt1 | contig 47281 bp, 41 predicted proteins | sample RumenRJG_04DNA_FD_203882 | JGI IMG/M metagenome (GOLD analysis project Ga0310695, IMG submission 203882) | Bovine rumen microbial communities from Lethbridge, Alberta, Canada - RJG_04 (v2) (version 2) | ecosystem: Host-associated > Mammals > Digestive system > Stomach > Rumen | place: Canada... | reverse complement strand
TGAAGGAAACTTTGTACTTTTGCATACTGGTACGGTTTTAAATTGTGAATGTATTTTGTTTTTAGCACTTACAAAGATACAAACCAATTATTATCGTACCAACTTTTTCCTTCAATTTTATACGTTCTACCGCGAAGCCCTTTCATCGTTCTAATGGCAAGGAGGGTTCTCGGAGCGTAGCGGAGAGGTTCGTCGTTGTCAGCAGAACGAAACCTTCTCTAGCGCATGTTCAGCGCTCAGTGGTAACTTTTCCAGTTGCAAACATAGTAACTGATCATATTCAGAAGTCCGTTATCTTTATTGTAATTCATTACTTGTTTCATTTACATTTCCATTTATACTTTGTCTATCTTGAAAAATGGTCACAGTCCTCTGGTCACTTGAGAGTGTATTCATTATACTTAGCAACTCTATAATCTTCATCTACGAAATATATAAACTCATCAGGAACATATAATTTTTCTTTATGTACAATATATGGTGAGGGAGTACCTCGTTCAATTCTATAAACAATATTTTTTTTTACATTGATAAGCTTTTTACACAATTCCCATGGACCAAATAAAGTTTCAACATACTCTAACTGATAGGTCGCGCTATCATTACTGTCTATCAGCACTATGTCAGTATCTAAGTCAATAGAGAATCTTGAAAAGGATGTTTTAGAAGCTAAATGTTTCTGCACATCTAAAGGTAATTCCTCATATGAGAGTTCTATATAGGGCATTCTTTCAATTTTATAATCATAAGAAGTACAACATACAAAGAAGAACACTGAAATTAATAACAAATATTTCAAGAGAATCACAGGGACAGGTTTTTGATTCCGCCCACGATTCTCGTTTGGTACTCTTCCCATTCTAGGCATATAACTTCCGTCTGAATTATGCTATATTTAAAACGATCTATTTCCTAATATATTGTCCGAGGAATCAAAAACCTTACTTTTTGGGCGAGCACAGATATATCAACATCAAGCAATTTGATGCGACATTCATCACCTTTTCTTGTCGTTATGGAGAATGAATATGTCATTATAAAATAATCCTACAAGAGAACTCTTCTGGCTTCATATTACGAAGCTTTTCTAACTCAGACAGCTTATGCTCTCTGAGTTTCTTGATAGTCTTCAGCAACTTCTCCGAAGGGTTATCAATTACTATTGGTTCCTTTGTATATGACATAATTGTATTATTTTGACGCTGCAAAGATAAGCATTTTTTCTTAAATGAGGTGCATTGTTAGCTGTATTTTTTGAAAAAGTAGTGAAAACTTGTGGAAAACAACCAGAAAAGGAGGTTAAAAATTGGAAAAACAAAGAATCGCACGGAGTCTACTCCGTCACCTTATGGGCTGTGGCGGAGAGCCTAGAAGTCTCAAACGGAGAACAGGAAAGGTGTCGGAGTTAATACTTTCGGAGAAATCAGAAATACTCTGAGAGTATTCAAAATTTCTTTCGGAATATTGAATTTTAGTGCCGGTAAACTTGGAGTTTAGCGGTTCCAAGCTTTGGGAATAAGTCAGTTGCCCTATCATTTATTTTGGTTTTCCTTTGTTTCTTCGTGTTTTTGTTGTATCTTTGCAGAGCGTATGGACGACAAGGGGTATCTTCTGAGGCTTATTCGGGAGGGGGAGCACCAGCAGCAGGACTTTAAATACCGTGTGGCTGATGCTTGTAAGTTGGCTAAGTCGGTATCAGCTTTTGCCAATACTGACGGCGGACGGCTGCTCATTGGCGTTCGCGACGACGGTCATCTCTCAGGTGTGCGTAGCGAAGAGGAGATATACATGATGCATCAGGCAGCCTACAAATTCTGTAAGCCCGAAGCGAGCATCAAGTTCGACACTTACCATGTGGACAAGCGTACCATAGTCATCGCTACCGTCTCGCCTTCTGGCAGACGCCCTGTTTGTGCGCTGGACGAAGACGGCCGCAAGCGCGCCTATATCCGCATAAATGACGAGAACATCGTGGCTTCGCCCGTTCATCTTGCTCTCTGGCGTGAGGCGCAGAAACCGCAAGGTGTTATGATTACCTACGACGACGACATCCGCCTGTTGCTGGATGCCATTGAAGGCCAGTTGCCCCTGAACCGTATTGTCCGCCTCTCACGTCTTCCCCGCCATAAGGTCATCAACCTGCTGGCGCGCCTCATCCGCTTCGGCAATGTCCGCTGTGAATACGTCAACCAGCAGTTCCTGTTTTCTATGGCCTAAAGACCGAGGTGCTAAAACAAGCCTCTTGCATGCAAAGAAAAAGCGGACAAACCAAATTGTCCGCTTTTATGTTGTTTCAATGAATATTTGCTTAGTTGAACTTCAGAATCTGACCGGCCTTCAACTTGGCATTCTTCTTCAGGTGGTTCAGCTTCATGATGGTGTCCACCGTCGTGCCGCGCTTCTTGGCAATCGAGAAGAGGGTCTCGCCCTTCTTTACCTTGTGGAAACGAGACTCCTGAGCATAGCTGGCGGCAGGGGCTGCTGTGGCCAATTCTACATCTTCGCCAGAACCAACGTTGGCACCACGCAGACGAGTGGCAATCTGCGACTCGCGCTGATAGGAGGACTTGTGGAAGGTGAAGTAGTCATCGACAACGTCCTGATTGCGGAAGTCGAACATCAGGGCAGGATTCAGAGCCATGCCGCAGAGACGAGTTTCGAAATGCAGGTGTGAACCCGTGCTACGACCAGTGTTACCACCCAGTCCGATAGGATCGCCGGCACGAACGTCTTGATCCTCAGAAACCAGTTGCTTTGACAAGTGGGCGTAGTAGGTCTCCAGTCCGTTGTCGTGACGGATGACGACGTACTTACCATAGCCGCGACCTTCGTAGCGTACTACACGTACGCGGCCGTCGAAGGCTGCACGGATGGTGTCGCCAATATATACCTTGATGTCCAAACCCTTGTGCTGGCGTCCCCAGCGCGAACCGAAGTTCGAGGTGAGCACGCGGCTGTCGGTGGGCATGCAGAAATCCTTCAGGGAAATGCGGAACGTATCGGGCAGTTCTGTTGCATGGCTGTGAGCATGTGTGTTGTCCCAATCGTCGTATAAGTCGGCGGCAGGAGTTTCATAGTAGCTCTCTGTCTCTATCAGTCGATGCAGTGCGACGCTGTCCACTGCTTTCATTTTCGTGTCAATAGGAGCCTGGCGTGCCAATAGATCTTGACCCATTGTGGGGAGGGAACTCATTGTTGCTAAAGCCAGAAATGCAATTGTTTTTAATATCTTCATTATCCTAATTTTATTCTTTTGAGGTAAAAATTCGATGCAAAGGTAATAAAAAATGTTCAAAATCAAGCGCTTATTACGAATCGTTTAAGGTTTATTTGTGTGTTTTAACACTTGCCGACTTGTTTTTTTTACTCTTTTTTCACTGGCTATCATTCAAGAAATTGCCCCCCAATTGATGTTCGTCTTGCGTATTTCACGCAGTCTGCGCCACAAAATGGCGTAGCGTTCTGAGGTGCAGGTGGGGTCATCGTCGATAATCATCTGGGCTTCGTCGCGAGCCATCTGGACGAGTTGCCCGTCGCGTGCAATGTCAGCTATTTTCAGGTCGAAGGCCATGCCGCTTTGCTGGGTTCCTTCGAGGTCACCAGGGCCGCGCAGCTTCAGGTCGGCCTCGGCAATACGGAAACCGTCGTTGGTTTCACACATGATGTCGATACGCTTGCGAGTATCGGCAGAGAGTTCGAAACAGGTGACAAGGATGCAGTACGACTGATCGGCACCACGTCCGACGCGTCCGCGGAGCTGATGGAGCTGGGCGAGTCCGAAGCGCTGGGCTTCGAGAATGACCATCACGGAAGCGTTGGGTACATTGACGCCAACCTCGATGACTGTGGTGGCCACGAGGATCTGTGTTTCGCCCTTGACAAAGCGTTGCATCTCGGCCTCCTTTTCAGCAGGTTTCATCTTGCCGTGAACCTTGCTTAAGCGAAATTCCGGAAAAACTTGTTTTAACACTTCGAAACCATCTTCGAGGTTTTTGAGGTCGATTTTCTCGCTTTCCTCGATGAGTGGGAAGACGATATACACCTGGCGACCCTGGTGAACTTGCTGGCGGATGCCGTCGTAGAGCGAGGGCAGGGAACGGTCGTACACATGTTGCGTGACGATGGGTTTGCGGCCTGGAGGCAGTTCGTCGATAACAGAGACGTCGAGGTCGCCATAGAGCGTCATTGCGAGCGTGCGGGGAATAGGTGTTGCCGTCATGACGAGCACGTGGGGCGGGTTTGTGCTTTTGTTCCAAAGCTTGGCACGCTGGGCAACACCAAAGCGGTGTTGTTCGTCGACAACCACAAAGCCTAACCGTGCGAATTGCACAGTATCCTCGATGACGGCATGAGTGCCCACCAGAATTTGCACAGTGCCATCCAACAATCCGTCGAGAATTTCCTGACGGCGCTTGCCTTTCACGATGCCTGTCAGCAAGGCCACACGGATGTCCATGCCTTGCAGGAAGTCCATAATGGTCTTGAGGTGTTGCTCGGCCAGAATCTCCGTAGGAGCCATGATGCAGGCCTGGTAGCCGTTGTCCAGTGCGATGAGCATCGACATCAGCGCGACGAGGGTCTTTCCGCTACCTACGTCGCCTTGCAACAGACGGTTCATCTGCCGTCCACTGCCCATATCCTTGCGGATTTCACGGATGACACGTTTCTGTGCCTCAGTCAATGAGAAGGGCAGGTGGTTGTGAAAGAAATCGTTGAAGCAGTTGCCTACTTGCGAGAAGACATACCCTCTGTATTTCCGTCGTTGGTCACTGGCATACCTTAATATGTTCAGCTGCACGTAGAACAGTTCTTCGAACTTCAGTCGGACGCGAGCCTGCTCCAGTTCCTTGGCATTCTGCGGATAGTGAATCTTCCGTAGGGCCTCGTCGCGACTCATCAGGTGCAACTTCTGGGTGATGAAGTCAGGAAGGGTCTCTGGCAAAGGCTCCTTGAGCACGTCGAGGAGTGCTTTCGTCAGACGCTCGACAGAACGGGAGTTGAGCCCCATTTTCTTCATCTTCTCCGTCGTGTTGTAATAGGGCTGCATGCCCATGGCCGACAGTTCCAGTTTCTCTGCAGCGTCGATGTCGGGGTGGGTGACGTTGATGCGTCCGTTGTAGACGTTGGGACGTCCGAAGACGATATATTCTTTGCCGATGGCGTAGTTCTGCTTGGCGTATTTTCCTCCGTTGAACCACGTCAGGTCCATCACCTTGCCTGTGCCATCGGTAAAGTGCGCCACGACGCGTTCCTTGCGGGCACTCATCTTGAAGGTATCGAAACTCAGGATATGGCCTTTCACCTGTACGAAGGGCATGTCGCCATTCAGTTCGCCTATGCTGTAGAGCCTGCTGCGGTCGACGTGTTTGTAAGGATAATTCTGCAACAAGTCGCCAAAGGTATGGATGTCCAGCTCTTCGCTGAGCATCTTCCGCCTGTTGGGACCAACCCCAGGCAAGTATTGTATGTCTTGTTGCAAAATCGAAGTCATCCTATCAGTACCTCAGCTATTTTCATGTCGTAGGGTGTGGTAATCTTGATGTTCTCGCGATTGCCGTCGACAAGCGTGATGTTGAAGCCAAAAGCTTCGACCACACTGGCATCGTCGGTAAATCCGTCGTTATAAGGTTGCTTGTTGGCTGCCTTAAGCAATTGAATGTCAAAAGTTTGCGGGGTCTGCACCAGACGGTAGTCATTGCGAGGCACAGTCTCGGAAGTGTTTCCTTGTAGGTGACGAACCGTTTCTACGATAGGGATAACGGGAATGACGGCTTTTACCGTGCGGGCTGTTTCGTAACAGTTGCGAATGACGTCGATGCTGGGGAACGGACGCACACCATCGTGAACGCCTACGACTCCTTCGGCATCGTCAGGAATCTTTGCCAGACCGTTTTGCACGGAGTGGAAGCGCGTCTCACCACCATCGGCAAGCCAATACTTTATCTTAAAGTCATATTTCTGACACAATTCGTGCCAATAGTCCTGCTGTGCCTTGGGAAGCACAAGGATTATCTGCAAATCTTCAGCGTACTCGCGGAAGCGCTCCAACGTCCGCATCAGTACCGGCTTCCCGCCTATTGGCAGGAACTGCTTGGGAATATCGCTCCCCATCCTCAGGCCTTTCCCGCCTGCTACTATTATTATATAATCCATATTAGCATCAAATATATTGCATCGGACTTAACGGACTAACACGGACTATTTGTTTATAATACGTTTGTAATCTCGGCTTTCACCGAAATTTAATAGATAGCCCACGGACATACCTGTGATTTTAAGATAGTTGATGAGCTGTGCAGTGTTGGCAGGTGTTCAAACTCGATGCATAGAGCTTTCTCGTATACACTCTCCAATAACCCTGTTGTAAGGTGCTTAAAGACGTTGAAATAAGCCTCTAATATCTTTTTTGAAAGTTCATTGTATATCAACATAAAATTGTCCGTGTCAGTCCGTTAAGTCCGCTGCAAAAATTATCATTGCATCAGGTGCTTGAAACGCATGCCTTCGGCAATCTGGTCGGAGGTCTTCTTGTCAACCAACTGGGCAAGGAGTTCGTAGGCGAAGGGGAAGGCTGCTGCTGGGCCTTCGCCTGTGGTGACATTGCCATCGACAGTGACGAGGTCGCCCGTATATTTGGCATCCTCCAAGGCCTGCTCGAAACCAGGATAGCAGGTGGCCTTCTTGCCTTCAAGAATACCCAGCGGAGCCAGGACGACAGCAGGCGAAGCACAGATGGCTGCTACCTTCTTGCCAGCCATGTGCTGGTCGACAACAACCTTGCAGACAGCCTTGTCGTCAAACAGGTTCGAGGCGCCAGGCATGCCGCCCGGCAGGAAGATGAGGTCGGCATCCGAGAAGTCACCTTGCTCGAACATGATGTCTGCCTCGATATTTACTCCATGAGCTGAGCGCACCAAGGGGAAATCGCTGATGCTCACCGTTACTACGTCCAAACCTCCGCGACGCCATACGTCAACAGGAATCAGAGCCTCGACATCCTCGAAGCCGTCTGCTAAGAATACATAAACCTTTTTCATACTATTGTAGTGCTTGTAAATACTGTTTGATGGTTTCCTTGAGACCCAGATAGAGGGCGTCACAGATGAGGGCGTGGCCAATGCTGACTTCGTCTGTCCAGGGAATCTGCTGGTGATAGTAGTGCAGGTTTTCAAGCGACAGGTCGTGACCTGCGTTGAGTCCCAATCCTACCTTGCGAGCCTCTTCGGCAGCAGCAATAAACGGAGCAATGGCGGCCTCGCGATTGGCTTGATAACCAGATGCATAGGGCTCCGTGTAGAGTTCAACGCGGTCGGCACCACACGCCTTGGCTCCTTCCACCATTCTGGGGTCGGCATTCACAAAGATGCTCGTGCGGATACCAGCCTCTTTGAAGGTCTTGCAGATGTCCGTCAGGAATGCCTTGTTCTCCAGCGTATCCCAGCCGTGATTCGACGTAATCTGGTCGTGTCCGTCAGGAACCAGTGTCACCTGATTCGGCTTGACTTCCAGTACCAGTTCTGTGAACGACGGGATAGGATTTCCCTCGATGTTAAACTCCGTTGTGATGAGTGGACGGATATCGCGAACATCCTGATAACGGATGTGGCGCTCGTCAGGACGGGGATGAACGGTAATGCCCTGGGCACCAAAGATTTCTGCGTCGCGTGCAACAGCCAGCACGTTAGGATTATTGCCGCCTCTGGCATTGCGCAGCGTGGCAATCTTATTGATATTTACACTTAGTTTCGTCATAGCTATAATCATTAGTTTGGTGCAAAGATACAAAAAAAATGAATACGAAGGTACAAAGACGCAAAAAAATGCGTATCTTTGCACGCAAAAAGTAAGAAATGATGTCTATGCGTAAACTTAGGTTCGCCATTTTTGGCAATATCTACCAGCCCAAGAAGTCTGTCTCCATACAGAAAATCCTCGCTTGTCTGTCAGAATATGAGGCGGATGTCTATATTGAGCGCGAGTTCTATACCTTCATTACCGAGGGGCAGCAGATGTCTTTGAAAGGGGTTAATGTCTTTGACAACAACCAGTTTGAGGCTGACTTTGCCATTTCGATGGGAGGCGATGGAACTTTTTTGCGTACTGCCAGCGTGGTAGGACAGAAACAGATTCCCATCCTTGGTATCAATACAGGACGGTTGGGTTTCCTTGCTGATGTCAATGCGCAGGAGATTGAACGCACCATCCATGCCTTGCATGATGAGGATTATGCTGTCGATACGCGTGCTGTCATTCAGGTGGAAACAAAAGGTCAGGAGTTGCAAGGGTATAATTGTGCGTTGAATGATGTGGCCATCCTGAAACGCGATAACGCCTCGATGATTTCCATCTATGCAACGATTAATGGCGAAACACTGACGACCTATCAGGCTGACGGACTCATCATTTCGACACCTACGGGTTCTACCGCTTACTCGCTTTCCGTGGGAGGTCCGATTATTGTGCCAGGCACCCATGTGTTCTCGCTGACTGCCGTCGCTCCCCATTCGCTGAATGTTCGCCCTATCGTTGTCTCGGAAGACTCCGTGATAGAGCTTTCTGTTGAGAGTCGTACGCATAATTTCCTTGTTGCTTTGGACGGACGAAGCGAAAAGTTGGATGAAACCACGCAACTGACCTTGCGTCGTGCTCCTTATCGCGTGCAGGTCATCAAGCGTGCAGGCACCAAGTATTTCCACACATTGCGTGAAAAAATGATGTGGGGAGCCGACCAGCGCGGATGAAAGTAATTGACAATTGAGAATTGACAATTATTCTTTAGGAAGCTTCAGGATAAATCGGCTACCGTTTTTGTATTCGGTGTCGAGCACCACGTCGCCGCCTAACTGGCGAGCTACGCGACGAGCTAGCGAGAGTCCTAGTCCTACACCTTCTATATATGCATCCGACTTGTAGAAGTGTTCGAAGATTTTCTCTTCGTCGCCTTCTTTGATGCCGCATCCCGTATCCGTTACACTGAAACATACCATTCCGTCCAGTTTGTCTGTATAAGTTTTGAGCGTGATGCTGCCCTGCTTGGTGAACTTAAAGGCGTTGTCAAGCAGGTGATGTAGGATCTTTTCCACTTCGTGACGATTCATCAGAATCTCACTGCTGTCCTTCAAATGTGTGTCGAGACGGACGTCCAGGCCCGTTTCCTTCGTTTCGTAGGCTTCTATCATTTTTCGAGCCAATTCGTTACAGCCCACCATATCTGTTTTGTCAATATAGTGAATGCTTTCCTTGCTTGAAATGTCGAGTATTTCGTCTACGATACGTACGATACTATGGGTGCTGTGGGTGATACGCTTGGCCATATCTGCGCGTTCGTTGTCGCTCAACAGGGCGTGTGGGTCGCTGATGATTTGAGCATAGCCGCTGATAACGTTCAAGGGTGTACGGATTTCGTGACTCATGTTTTGCAGGAAGCTTACTTTCATGCGTTCTGCCTCCTGTGCCTTATCACGCGCGATGAGCAGTTCACGATTCTGACGCTGAAGACTCTTCATGTATCGCGAACGATTCCAGCGATAAATCAGAAATCCGATGACCAGGACTGCGATAAATCCAAGATGAAGTGCCCATTGCAGGAGGGCGTTTTTCTTGCAAACGGCATTGTTCAACGCTTCAGCATTCTCAAGGTCATTGGCTGAACCAACCATCTCTTCACTCATGATGACGTTGTCTACTGAGTCCTTGACGGCCATGTAGCGTTTCTGCGTCTCAAAAGCACGTACTGTGTCACCAGCGAGCTCGTAGATTTCGGTTTGGAACTTATAAATATCTGTTGTGTTAGTTAGTTCATATGTCTGCTTGATGGCATCATCGTAGCGTTTGTCTGCTGCAGCCTTACAGATGACGGCATAATTATAATAGGTGGTACTGAAGTCCTGCCCCAGCGTCTTGCGGAGCTTGATGTATTCGTCAAAAGCTTCGTTCACCTGTTCCCAGTCACGCATTGCGTAGGCCACAATCACCTTGAATCCGATGGCGTCGCTGTATTCGTAATTGGAATCGTTGGCCCTAATGACTTCAATGGCGCAGTCGAGGTGTTTCATAGCTTCTTTAGGCTGGGTGTCCATCTCGATGTTCGCCAAGTCCATATAGAGCGACACGAGATTGGCAGGCTGGGAGTGGTCCACCTGATCCAATGCCTTCTCGAAGTACTGGTGGGCTAGGGGAATATTTCCTCTTAGCGAGTAGATGATACCTCGCAGGTGGGTGGTCTTATAGAGTTCGCGAGTGGCGCCGCGCTGTTCCATATCTGCCTGCATTGTCATGGTTTTTCGCAGGGCGCGATAGAAGTGATTGTGATTGACGTCGTAGAGCACTTCGTTCTTCCAACTGAGATAGAATCCGCTGATGTCGCCCTGCTTGAGCAGATAGTTGCGATAGTTGGCATTCGCTTCGTAGAAAGCGTGCTCGTCGTTCTGATTAAAGGTGATACGTACTTTCTGCAGCAATCTGCTGATTGTGTCGTCTTTCACCTGAGCTCGCCCAGGTGTCATGAGGACTACAGACGCTAGGAATATGATGATGGTAGCCAGTTTCCTAAGGTTGACCATATGTGATATTATCGTTTGTTATTGTTAGTTGATGATGCAAAGGTAGTAAATGTACACTAATTACGCAAACGTTTTCGTGGAAAATCTACGAACACCCCATGATTAACATTTGTTGACTTTTTTTCAAATACTACCCAATATTGAATCTTTGAGGTACAATCATCCCGACTTCCATACAGTCCGACATTAATATATAAATAATAAGGATCGTGCGAGGCTGATAGGGCTTTTACGATGTCCAAAACGCTAAAGAAAGTTAAAGAATAGCACTTTTTGCTTGAAAAGTTTGGAGTGTAAGCTTATTTTCTCTACTTTTGCAGTGTACTAATAAAGTAGTACACCAATACGGTGGCTTTCAAAGCTCGATTCAGACAATAAACAATAATACAAACATAAACAATTAAAACGTATGATTGACGTAAAAAACATCAGTTTCAAGTATGCCGGAAGTAAACATCTGGTATTCGACGATTTCAGCCTGACGCTGGAGGAAAACCGTATCTACGGACTGTTAGGAAAGAACGGAACGGGCAAGAGTACGCTGCTCTACCTGCTTTCAGGTTTGCTCCGCCCCTCTTGCGGTTCTGTATGTTGCGATGGCATCGCAACCAAGGACCGCGAGCCTGAAACCCTGCGCGACATCTTCCTCGTAACGGAGGAGTTTGAGATGCCCGCCATCTGTCTTTCGGAGTATGTGAAACTCTACAAGACCTTCTACCCTAATTTCTCTGATGAGATCCTGCAGGGTTGTCTGGCTGATTTCGAACTGCCTGCCGATGTACGTCTGGGTGAACTCTCGATGGGTCAGCGCAAGAAGGCTTATATCGCCTTTGCTATGGCTACCAACACCAAATACCTGCTGATGGACGAACCCACTAACGGGCTGGACATCCCCTCGAAGTCGCAGTTCCGCAAGGTCATTGCCCAGCACATGACAGAGGAGCGTACCGTTGTTATCTCTACCCACCAGGTTCACGACGTGGAGCAGATGTTGGACCACATCCTCATCCTCGACCAGCACTCGGTATTGCTGAATGCCTCAATGCAGGAAATTCAGGATGCCTATACCTTCGAATTCCGTTCACCACAGCAGATGGATGATACAGTGCTCTATGCTGAACCCACGCTTCAGGGCAATGCTGTCATCACCAAGCGCCAGGAAGGTGACGCTGAGACACAGGTAAATCTGGAACTTCTCTTTAACTATAAGACGCAAAATCATAACAACAACTAAGGTATTTAGAGCCCCTTGATAAGGGACGGCTATCATGCAAGGATAAAATTTAAATAATGAAAAGATATGAGCAACTTTAATTACAATAGATTTTCGCAGGCACTGAAGTGCCATTTCCTGGTGGAGCGCAAGACGTGGTTCCGACTGTTTGGCATCTATACGCTGGTCATGTTCATGGCTAATCTGTTCTTTACCCGTGTGGCTGACCACGGCTACTCGCATTGGGCAGACAACTATCCCAGCGAATTGCTTTTTCACTATAGCAGAATCGTAGAGCAGACCTCCGTATTCGGTGTCATCTTCTTCTGCTTCGCCATGCTGTTTACGGCCAGCGGCATGTTCTCGCAGATGAAGGACACCCGCAAACGCTCCGCCTATCTGCTATGGCCCGTCTCCAACTTGGAGAAATACGTCGTCAGCGTGCTGATATCCGTAGTGATGATGCTGTTCCTGACCATTGGTGCCTGCATACTGGCCGACGCCCTGCGCGTATTGGTGGACTGGCTGACGGGGCGCATCGTCGTCTGGGGATTCACGATGCCTGTCATGGGACGTGATGGTGAGCATCCGTGGGGTGCTTTCCAAGATTGGCACGGGGTATGGATGGTCCTTGTCTGGGCATTTTACATTCACTCACTCTATATCGTGGGCGGCACGCTGTTCCGTCGTCAGCAGTTCCTGTTCACCAGCGGCACCATCGTCGTTGTCGGCATCCTGCTGATAATGATTATGAACCAGATAGACTGGAACAGTTTCCACTTCGATTTCATCACGGGTACCTGGGACGAGAAGACGCAAACCTATACAACTATCTTCCATCCGTCATTCTATATCATCAACTCAGCGATGATGCTGCTCGTCGTCTTCCACTACTGGGCTTCGTACAAGCTGTTTACCCGCATGCAGGTTATTAACAATAAATGGTTGAACGTATGATTTTTACTAACGATAAAGCGATTTACATCCAGATGGCTGATCGTCTGTGCGACGAAATCCTCTCTGGAGTGTATAAGGACGATGACCGCATTCCGTCCGTCCGAGAGTATGCCGTGCTCTTAGAAGTGAATACAAATACGGCAGTGAAGGCCTACGAACAGTTGGCCCGCGAGGAAATCATCTACAACAAGCGCGGATTGGGTTACTTCGTCACTCCTGGTGCCAAAAAACAGATTCTGAAGGCCCGTAAGCAGGAGTTTATGAAGGAGCGTTTGCCAGAGCTCTTCCGTCAGATGAACCTCCTTGATATCACTATTGACGACGTTGCAGAAGCCTACAAAAAACTTACAGAATGTTAAAGTTTAGTCATACTTCTATTCATTCGTCACAAATGTATGCAGTTCATCCCATTTATTTGGAGGGTAATGCAACTTTTCGTACTTTTGCAGCGTCTAACGAATAAAAACAAGGTAAAAAGTTTGTTTTCATGATACACTTACAAGACATCAACAAAACCTATCAGGGTGCCCAGCCACTCCATGTGCTGAAGGGTATCTCGCTCGACATTGCGAAGGGAGAATTCGTCAGCATCATGGGTGCTTCGGGCTCAGGTAAGAGTACCTTATTAAATATATTAGGTATTCTGGATAATTATGACTCTGGTACTTACGAGCTTGCAGGAACTCCCATCTGGAACCTCTCCGAGACCCGTGCTGCCGAGTATCGCAACAAGATGATAGGTTTTATCTTCCAAAGCTTTAATCTCATCTCGTTTAAAACCGCCGTGGAAAACGTTGAGTTGCCATTATTCTACCAGGGGGTGTCGCGCCGTAAACGCCATCAGATGGCGCTGGATTATCTGGATCGTCTGGGTCTTCTGGACTGGGCCGAGCATTATCCCAATGAACTGTCGGGAGGACAGAAGCAACGTGTAGCAATTGCCAGAGCGCTCATCACCCGTCCGCAGATTATCTTGGCCGACGAGCCTACAGGAGCTCTCGACTCGAAGACCTCCGTGGAGGTGATGCAGCTGCTCAAGCAATTGAACCAGGATGAGGGAATGACCATCGTCGTGGTGACGCACGAAAGTGGTGTGGCTAACGAGACGAACAAGATCGTTCATATCAAGGATGGTGTTATCGGACAAATCGAAGAGAACCTGAACCACGATGCCTCACCGTTCGGCAGTGGCGGACTGATGAAATAAAGATTATGCGAGATATATTTACAGAAATATGGCAGACGGCTCGACGGAATAAACTCCGCACGACACTGACAGGCTTTGCGGTAGCGTGGGGTATATTCATGATCATCGTGTTGCTGGGTGCCGGTAACGGACTCATCAATGCCAATCTGAAGCAGAGCGACCGTTTCCTGTCGTCGTCAATGGTTGTCTTTGGTGGTATGACATCAAAGCCTTATCAGGGACTGAAGGAAGGACGCGACATCCGTCTGCACGAGAGCGATATGAAGATTACTGAGCGGGAATTCTCTGAGAACGTTGACGAGGTCGGTGCCCAGTACAACACGTCAGCAACCATCAGTCATGGCCAGCAGTATGTTTCAACAAGTATCAGCGGTGTCTATCCCAACCACACGAAAATTAATAAAGTGGAAATATTGCAAGGTCGTTTCATCAATGATATTGACGTCAAGGAAAGCCGTAAAGTGCTGGTGTTAGGCAACAAGCAGGCAAAGGAACTGAAGTGTCGCGTCGGTGACTTCTTAGACGTCGGAAACTTTGCCTTCAAGGTGGTGGGTATCTATAAGGAACAGGAGAATGGACGCTCAGATATGTTCAGTAGCTATACGGCTATAAAACGCATTTACGGTGCCAAGACTGATGACGCAGGCCGCATAGAATTTACTTTCCACGGACTGCCTACGGAGGAGGCTAACGAGGCTTTTGAGCGCAGCTATCGTCACCGCCTGAATGCCGAACATCAGGCACATCCTGAAGACGAAGACGCTGTCTGGCTATGGAATCGTTTCACACAGAACCTGCAGATGGAACAGGGTATCGGCATTATTCGCACGGCTCTATGGATAGTGGGATTGTTTACGCTACTCTCTGGTATCGTAGGTGTATCGAACATCATGCTCATCACCGTTAAGGAGCGTACTCATGAGTTTGGCATCCGTAAGGCTATCGGTGCCAAGCCTTGGGGCATCCTTCGACTGATTATCATCGAGAGTGTGATCATTACGACCATCTTCGGCTATATCGGTATGTTGTTGGGTATTTTTGCCAACGAATATATGGACGCAACGATAGGTCACGAGACAATAGATACTGGATTGTTCAAGGCTACGATGTTCCTTAATCCGACTGTCGGACTGGACGTTTGTGTGGAGGCCACGCTGGTAATGATTATTGCTGGAACGATAGCAGGACTCATACCCGCATTCAAAGCAAGTAGAATTCGCCCCATCGAGGCCCTAAGAGCAGATTAAGTTATGAGAATAGATTTAGATACATACAGGGAAATACTTGATACGCTGACGCGTAATAAGTCGCGCTCGTTCCTCACCGGCTTCGGTGTGTTCTGGGGCGTCTTCATGCTTGTTGCGTTGATGGGTGGCGGCAACGGATTGAAGGAACTGCTCCAACAGAACTTTGCGGGTTTTGCCACAAACAGCGCTCTGGTGTGGGCACAACCTACAAGCAAGGCGTACAAGGGCTTTCGTAAAGGTCGCTATTGGCATATGGACTACAAAGATGTTGACCGTTTACGTCATAGTGTTCCTGAACTTGACGTCATTACACCCTTGCTCTTTTCGAACGGTGGCACAGCCTATTATGGAGACCGCAAAGCTACTATTGGCGTCAGTGGGGCCATGCCCGACTACCAGCGGGTCAATGAACCGAAGCTGTTCTACGGAAGATACATTGATGAGGCTGACATTCGCGACCACCGCAAGGTGTGTGTCATCCAGAAGAAAACCTACAAGGAACTGTTTCCTGGTGGTGGTGACCCCTGTGGCAAACGCATCCGCATCGACAATATCTACTATCAGATAGTAGGTGTTGACTACAATATGAGCGAGGGCGTTAACATCAGCGGAGAAAACGGTACGGGTGTCATCCTACCGCTAACCTTCATGCAGCAGGCCTACAACCGTGGTAACGCCGTTGATCTGATAGCCGTTACTGGACGTCCAGGGGTCGTCATGTCGAAAGTCACTGACCGCATCCGAGAGACTATCGCCAGGGCCCACACCATTGACCCTACCGATGAACAGGGCGCTATGGTCTTCAACACGGAGGTGCTCTTCCAGATGCTTGACAACCTCTTTAAGGGCGTCAACTTCCTCATCTGGCTCGTAGGGCTTGGAACCTTGCTGGCAGGCGCTATCGGTGTGTCGAACATCATGATGGTGACTGTACGTGAGCGAACCACTGAGATTGGTATCCGTCGTGCTATCGGTGCTACGCCGAGGATGATACTGTCGCAGATTATCTCCGAGAGTATTGTACTGACACTGGTGGCGGGTATGAGCGGTATCCTCTTCGGAGTGCTCATCCTGCAGATGCTCGAATTGGGTAATACGGAGGACGGCATTGTCGCGGCCCACTTCCAGATTGGTTTCTGGACGGCCATCTTCGCAGCCCTCGTCGTGTCCACTATGGGTGTTCTCGCGGGTCTTGCCCCAGCCGCCCGAGCAATGAGTATCAAGCCCGTCGACGCCATGCGTGATGAATAATAGTGTGGTCAGCGATTTTGTCGCTGACACCCCCAAAATGATAACAATAAAAAACAACCAAGATATGAAAAAGTACAGCAAACTGATTATCGCCGCCATTATCGCGCTGATTTTCATCGGAACATTCGTGTTCCTGTGGCAGAAGAGCCAACCCAAGGAAGTTGTCTACAACGAGTTTACCCCCACGACGGAGAACATCCAGAAGACGACCATCATTACCGGCAAGATTGAACCCCGCAACGAGGTCAATATCAAGCCGCAGATCTCTGGTATCATCTCTGAATTGTTGAAGGAGCCAGGCGACTATGTGAATGCTGGCGATGTGATTGCCAAGGTGAAGGTAATTCCCGATATGGCCCAGTTGTCGAGTGCCGAGATGCGTGTGCGTCTGGCAGATATCAACCTGAAACAGGCTGAAATTGACTTCCAGCGTGAAGAGAACCTCTTCAACCAGAAGTTGGTGAGTGCCGATGAGTATGATAAGACAAAGATAAAGCTGACTCAAGCTCAACATGAGAAGTCGGCTGCTCTGGATGCCCTCGAAGTGGTGCGCGATGGTGTGTCGAAGTCAAATGCCAAGGCCTCGTCTACGCTCGTCCGTTCTACCATCAGTGGTGTCATCCTTGATATTCCTGTCAAGGTCGGTAACTCCGTTATTCTCTCGAATACTTTCAACGATGGAACCACCATTGCCTCTGTTGCGAATATGAAGGACTTGATCTTCCGCGGTAATATCGACGAGACCGAAGTCGGACAGCTTGTCAGCGGTATGCCGATGAAGATTACCATCGGTGCCTTACAGGACCTGTCGTTCGACGCCGCCCTCGAGTACATCTCGCCAAAGGCAGTGGAAAGCAATGGTGCGAATCAGTTCGAAATCAAGGCTGCTGTCACAGTGCCCGCCGATTCTGTCGGTGGCAAGTCTGGTCATCTCCGTTCTGGCTATAGTGCCAATGCTGAAATTGTCCTCTCACATGCAGACAAGGTGCTGAGCATCCCTGAGAGTGCCATCGAGTTCAGTGGCGACAGCACGTTTGTGTATGTTGTCAAAGGCGAGGGCAAAAACAAAACCTACGATCGTACCTATGTGGAGACCGGACTCTCTGACGGTGTGAATATCGAGATTAAGAAGGGCATCACGGCTAAAGACAAGGTTCGCGGCCCAGAGATTGTAACTGATGATAAAGAAAAGTAAACGGTTATGAAAAAGTATATTCTATCGTTCATAGTTGCTTCAGTTGGCTTTAGTGCAGCCAGTGCCCAAAAGGCTTGGAGCCTCCGTGAGTGCTGTGACTACGCCATCGAGCACAGCATCCCCATCAAGCAACAGGAAAACCAGCGTCGTCAGCAGGAGGTTCAGCTGAGCACATCCCGTAACTCCCGCCTCCCGGACGTCAGTGCCAGTCTGAACCAGAACTTCTCGTTCGGTCGCGGTTTGACGGCTGATAACACCTATTCCAACACCAACACGTCGTCGACGTCGCTCCAACTGGGTGCCAATATGCCGCTCTTCACGGGATTCCAGATTCCCAATCAGATCAAATTGAACCAACTGAATCTCGAGGCTGCTACCGCTGACCTTGAGAAGGCCAAAAACGACATCCGTATGAAGGTGGCACAGGCATACGTGCAAATCCTTTACGACATGGAGATTTCCGAAGTCGCACATCGTCAAATCGACATCGATTCCATGCAGGTCGTGCGTCTCCAGGCATTCGTCAAAAACGGCAAGGCTTCTGAATCGGAACTATCCCAGCAGCGCGCGACACTCGCCAACAGTCGTCTTTTAGCGACCCAAGCTGACAACAACACGCGGTTGGCTATCCTCACCCTCACACAGCTCCTCGAGCTTCCTACGCCCGACGGATTCTCCGTCGTCCGTCCTGAACTTGCCGATGTCTCTGCCGATATCGCTGCCGCCATCCCTTCTCCCGACATCATCTACGCCGAGGCACTTGGCATCAAACCAGAGATTGCTGCTCAGCAACTGAAACTCAAAGGCACCGAGCATAACATTAAGATTGCTCGCGCAGGCTATTATCCTACATTGTCGCTCAGTGGCGGTATGGGCACGAACTACTACACCACCAGCGGTTTCAAGTCCGACAATTTCAGCACACAGCTGAGGAATAACTTCTCGCAATACATCGGTCTGAACCTGAATATCCCCATTTTCAACCGTTTCCAGACGCGTAACAGCATCCGCACGGCGAAAATCCAACGAGAGAATCAGCAGTTGCAACTCGACAACACCAAGAAGACGCTCTATCAGGAAATCCAGAAGGTATATTACAATGCCCTGAATGCACTGTCGAAAGAGCAGTCGTCTCTTGAGGCGGTAAAGAGTACGCAGACTGCCTTCAATCTGATGCAGGCGAAGTATGAGAATGGCAAGGCGACTATCACTGAGTTCAACGAGTCGAAAAATACATATCTCAAGTCCGAGTCCGACCTTGTACAGGCCCGCTACGAGAACCTTTACCAACATGCCCTGTTGGAATTCTATCGAGGTAAAGACCTGACCTTCTAAAAAAGAAAATAGTCCGCTAACTTAGTGGACTATTACTTTTTTGTTATTGTTGATATAGATACCTTTTTTTTGTGGCGTGCCGTTCAGCTTGCGACCATCCAGCGTGTACCAAGCACCATCTTTGTTGTCTGTACTTCTGACAATTTGCATCCCTGCACTTCCGTCATTGAAGTTCTTCAACTCGTAGAAGGCGGCATAGGGTTGACCAGTATTGTGATTGTAGAGCGCAGCATTCCACCAGCTGCTAGTGACACCTTTGTTGCCGTTATCCTCGGGCCACCACCAAAAGAGTCCCTTCACACTGCTGTGTCCATTCAGTTTCGCAATGAGGTCGGCTGTGAACTGGCGCTGACCTTCTTCCGTATATGGATAGGTGGCTGTATAGTCGTATTCACCGCCAATGCTCCATGCATAGCTGTAGCCTGTTTCTACAATCATGATGTCCTTGCCGTAGTTCTTATTCTCCAGAGATGTCAACGCAGTCTCCAGCGTGGCTAGATTGCCATGATGCTCTGGATAATAACTCAGTCCAATGATGTCGTAGTCGATTTCTGCATTCTTCATGCGGTCAAAGAAGTCTGTCAGTACGCTGGGCTTGGGTGTACGCTCGCTATGGATGATAATCTTCGCGTTGGGACACTCCTCGCGACAGGCCTGACCAGCTTTCTTCAGCAGATTGAAGAAACGAGTCCAGTTGGCTTCAGGAGAGTTGGTGTAACAACGGTTGACAGTGTTACTGCCGACAGCAGCTTTTGTACCCCATATCATGCCATAGCTGATCTCGTTACCCGTCTGGATGAAGTCGGGTGTGGCGCCAGCATCCTTCAACTGTTGCAGACAGTCTTTGGAGTACTCGTAAATCTTTTCATATAGTTCGGCGTCGGACAGCGTCTTCCATGCATCGGGAGTCCACTGCTTCCCTGGGTCTGCCCATGTGTCGCTATAGTGGAAGTCGAGCATGAAAGCCATTCTCTGGTCTTTGATGCGCTTACCCAAAGCCTTGACGTATTCAAGGTCCTGACATACGGCCTTGTCGTTGTCTTGCGAAGGGTCGACGAACAGGCGTACGCGCATGGCGTTCAGTCCCTGTTCCTTGAAAAAGGGTAGGGGTTGTACGGCGTTGCCATTTTTGTCTTTATAGACCACACCGGCATCTTCATACTTGGTGAGCATCGAGATATCCCCACCCACATATTTTTGGGCGGAAACCATCGTGGTTACCTCGGTAAACAATAATAATAGTAGTAGTTTTCTCATATCGTCAGTAGTTTTGTTCTTTAATCTTACTTCTTATGCCTGTTGGCCCGTTGCTCACGGTATTTGGCCTTCTGCTTGGCAGAGCCACTACCGTGAGCACCAGTGATATATTTTTTCTTCTTGGCCTTGGTTTTCACTTTGTCCTCCTCTTTACGAGGACCACCACCACGACCAAACGAAATGCCATTCACCAAGATGTCTTGGAAATCTTTCTCTCCTGTAGCCATAATGATTAATGATGGAATAGACGGACGCCCGTGAAGGCCATAGCAATACCGTACTTGTCGCAGGTCATAATAACATGGTCGTCGCGAACTGAGCCACCAGCCTGGGCGATGAACTCTACACCACTCTTGTGGGCACGCTCAATGTTGTCGCCGAAGGGGAAGAAGGCATCCGATCCCAGCGCCACCTTGGTATTCTTGGCAATCCATTCCTTCTTCTCAGCCATGGTCAATACCTCAGGCTGCTCGGTGAAGAACTGCTGCCAGGCACCGTCGCGCAATACGTCGTCGTGCTCGTCCTCAGAAATATATACATCGATGGTATTGTCGCGGTCAGCACGACGGATACCCTCCTTGAAGGGCAATGCCATCACTTTCGGATGCTGGCGCAACCACCAGATATCAGCCTTGTTACCTGCCAGACGTGTACAGTGAATACGGCTCTGCTGACCAGCACCAATACCAATAGCCTGTCCGTCCTTCACGTAGCAAACAGAGTTCGACTGCGTATATTTCAACGTAATTAGTGCGATAATCAGGTCGCGCTTAGCCTCGGCACTGAAGGTCTTGTTCTGTGTGGGGATGTTCTCAAACAAGGCAGGATCGTCCAGCTTGATCTCGTTTCTTCCCTGCTCGAAGGTCACACCAAAGCATTGTTTGGTCTCAATGGGAGCAGGCTTGTATGTGGGGTCAATCTTGATAACATTATATGTACCCTTGCGCTTGTCCTTCAGAATCTCGATGGCTTCAGCCGTGTAGTCGGGGGCAATGACACCATCACTCACCTCGCGCTTCAACAGCAGGGCTGTCGTAGCGTCACACGTGTCGCTCAATGCTACGAAGTCACCATAACTCGACATGCGGTCAGCACCGCGGGCACGGGCATAGGCACAAGCAATAGCGCTGTCGTCCAATCCCTTGATGTCGTCCACAAAATAAATCTTCTTCAGCGTGTCGCTCAGGGGCAGACCAACAGCAGCGCCTGCAGGGCTCACGTGCTTGAACGAAGCTGCAGCAGGCAGACCAGTGGCAGCTTTCAGTTCCTTCACCAACTGCCACGCATTCAGTGCGTCGAGGAAGTTGATGTAGCCAGGACGGCCGTTAATCACTTCGATGGGTAACTCACCCTCCGTCATAAAGATTCGCGAGGGCTTCTGATTGGGATTGCATCCGTACTTAAGTGCTAATTCTTTCATATATAAAATAGGTGTAAATTCGAATTCGGGTACAAAGTTAGTGCAAATCGAGCGAAAAACCAAATATTTTTGAGTTTTTCCGAGATGCAGCCTAACTTGACCAAAGGTCAAAGTTACGAATAAGTGAGCGAAATACAAAAAAAAGAGACACCTCAATCGTGAAGTATCTCTTTTTATGTCGTGCAGGTCTCGTCTGAGATTACTCAGCAGTAGCACGGGCACCGCTGCGCTTCTCCTTAATACGGGCAGCCTTACCAGTGAGCTTACGCAGATAGTAAAGCTTAGAGCGACGAACCTTACCAACCTTGTTCACCTCGATGCTCTCAATGTTTGGCGACTCGATGGGGAAGATACGCTCTACACCAACGGTGCCTGACATCTTGCGAACTGTGAAGCGCTTTTTGTCACCGTGACCGCAGATCTTGATGACTACGCCACGATAGAGCTGGATACGCTCCTTAGAACCCTCGATAATTTTGTAAGCGACAGTGATAGTGTCACCAGCCTTGAACTCTGGGAACTGCTTGCCGGTTGCAAATGCTTCTTCAGCAACTTTAATTAAATCCATTTTCTTTTTAAACGTTTAAAATTGTTGTATCGTTCCATGCGCAACATAACAGGCCTCTCGAGACTTCCTGCCAGCGATTACGCGGAAAGCGGCTGCAAAGGTACAACTTTTTTTTGGATTATGTGCAATAATTCGGATTTTTTTTGTATTTTTGCAGCATAAATAACTAAAAATATGAAGAACAAGACACTCTTTTTACCTGTTTTGGCCACGATGATGATGGTCGTGGGCTGTCGGTCACACTATGAGATTGCGGGTATTCAACGTACGCGTATCCTCATTGACAGCCGTTACGATGCACAGCCTGATGCACAGGCTGCTGAGTTTATGAAACCCTATAAACATGTGGTCGATAGTGTCATTGGACCCGTCGTTGGCCGTTCTGCCAAGTATATGACGGCCCAGCGACCTGAGGGAACGCTGTCGAATCTGCTTTCCGACATTTTGGTTTGGGCGGCAAAGGACTACAACGAACAGCCCGACTTTGCCATTTACAATATGGGAGGCGTCCGTGCTGCTCTGCCCAAGGGCGAAGTGACCTATGGCGACATACTCGATATCGCGCCGTTTGAAAACAAGATTGCCTTCGCGACGTTGAGTGGCAGCGTCGTGTTGGATTTGTTCCGTCAGATAGCCTCTGTGGGTGGCGAGGGTGTCAGCAGTTCCGTGCGTATGGTTATTACGAAAGACCATCAAATGGAGTCGCTGACGATTAACGGCGAACCTATCGATCCCCAGCGCGACTATCGCGTTGCAAGTATCGACTATCTCCTTGGGGGTACCGACAAGTTGGAGGCTTTCAAGAAAGCCCGAGACTTCCATGCTCCGAAGGAAACGTCGAACAATACGCGTTTCATCATTATGAACTATTTCCGCGAGATGGCCAAACAGGGTAGGGACGTGGACGCAGAAATTGAGGGACGAATAACGGTAAAAAAGTAAAAGAGTAAAACGATGAGCATTATGAAACGTACACCTATTATAATAATAATGTTGCTGCTGGCACTCAGCGGCCAAGCCAAGAAACATAAGCAGTTGGTCATTCTGCACACCAACGACACCCATTCGCAGATATATCCCCTTAGCAGTCAGTTGCCCGATACGATGAAGGCAGGACGTGGAGGCTTCCTCCGACGTCTTGCCATGTTAAAAGAGGAACGCGCCAAACATCCCGACCTGTTGTATTTCGACTCGGGCGACTTTTTCCAGGGCTCGGCCTATTTCACCATGTTCAAAGGTGATGTGGAGATAGGACTGATGAACCTGATGGGCATCGACGCCTCGACCATAGGCAATCACGAATTCGACTTCGGACTGGAAAACATGGCTCAGATGTTTCGTAAGGCCAACTTCCCCATCCTTTGCACGAACTACGACTTCACGGGAACACCGATGGAGGGTGTGACGAAACCCTGGATCATCATCAAACGCAACGGACTGAAAATCGGTGTCTTTGCCGTTTGTCCGAAGATGCGCGGACTGGTTGCCGACAAGCTCTGTGTAGGAGTAAAATATCTCGACCCCGCCCAAGTTGCCCTCGAGACGGCCACCATGCTGAAAGAGGAAAAGAAGTGCGACATGGTTATCTGCATTTCCCACTTAGGCTGGAACAACAATCGCGGTGAGGACGACCAATATATGATTCATGGTTCGCGCAATATCGACCTCGTGCTGGGTGGACACACCCATACCTATATGACCGAATTGCAATACGAACCGAATCTTGATGGTCGTCAGGTCCCTGTCGACCAAAACGGCAAAGCTGCCATCTTCGTGGGAAAAATGGTCATCGATTTTTATTCGAAATAGAACGTCAGGACAATCATCTTCGACTGCGCTCTGCTGACACTGCCTGCATAGGCCTTGAGGTTATCATCGCGCAGCTCGTTTTTGTGATTCGTGTCCAGCACATTGGTCAGTCCGAAACAGAACTTCAATTCCGGAATCAGTTTGAAGAACGGCAGATAGAAGTCGCAGCCCAGACCTATTTCCACCATCGTGTCGTAGCGTTTCAGACGTACCATGTCTGAGTCGCCGCCCGTCAGGTTCATCACGGGGTTGATGCCCGCCATGATGTACGGACGGTGGTTGTTCCAGCGTGGTGCAGCAAACTTCAGGTCAATAGGCAGCGACACGTAGGTGTTCTTCAAATCCTGCGTCTGCGAGAATGGCCGACCCTCAGCGTCCAATTGCTTCATGTTGAGGAATGTCAGGTGTTTTGCGCCGAAGTGCATCTGGGGCGTAAACCTCAGCGAGAAATGGTCGCTCAGTCGCCATTCCGCCAACACACCTACGCTGAATCCCGGATTCCATTTGTCGGCATCACATACTACGAGTTCGTCATGCACCGATCCGTCCTCGTAGGTAATCGTCTGGGGACCGACATTCTCAAACTCTATATCCTGCATGTTCAGACCTACCAGAATGCCAAAATGCAATGGCCGCAGGTCAACATACGGCTTGTTCTGCACGCGACGGTCAATCTGTCCTACTGCCACCAGCGAGCAGACTATCATGATAGTCAATATCGATAATCTTCGTTTCATATACTCTATTATAACGTCATTTATCCCCATTTTATTATTTCGATAACGTATAAATTAAGCAGAAAACTGCATTTTTCCTACCATAAATTAGGTATGATTCGAAATTTTTCTTACCTTTGCATCACTTTTAGTAAGTATTTTAAGTTAAACAATTTAATTTTATAACATTATGGCATACGTAATTGGTGACGACTGCATCGCATGCGGAACATGTATCGATGAGTGCCCCGCTGGAGCAATCTCTGAGGGCGACAAGTATTCAATCAACCCCGATGTTTGCACAGAGTGCGGCACATGCGCTGACGTTTGTCCGTCAGAGGCTATCAGCCTTCCCTAAGGAAACAAACTGATTTTATGTGGTTTAAACAAAATGGGCTTCCTTTCGGGAGCCCGTTTTTGTTATTCACTTTGTGTGCTTTTTCAGCCACTCCATCTGACCGTAGTTCGTGTCGCTGCTCGTCCAGTGTTCATTCACAGGTGTGACGAGCGACTCTTTCGGTGCCGTTATCACGTTCCATACGATGTAACTCGTGGTGGGTGGACAGACGTTGTCGTTATAGCCCCACGTCAGGAATACGGGACACGTGATGCGACGGGCAAAGTTCACCACGTCGTAATATGCCATCGCCTCTACCTTCTGGGGCGTCAGCATGCCTTTCAGACGATTGAAGTGCGGATAGCCGCCAGCACGGTTGTCCAGATAGCCTGCCATGTCGGCCAGTGCGGGATGGTTGGCAACGCAAGCCGTCACCCTCGGATCTAGCCCTGCTGTTATCAGCGACAGCGCACCACCTTGGCTGCCTCCCTGCACAAAGACGTTTCGTCCGTCCCATTCGGGTAGCGAACACAGGTAGTCCAGCGCACGCACACAGGCCACATACACGTGTTTCATATAGTAGTTATCCTTATCGTCCAGTCCGTTCGTCAGGTAGCCGTTTTCATAGTCGAAGGCGGTGGTAATCTCCTTGAACTGCTCGGCAGTCATTTCGGGGTTTAGTCCGTGGATCTCCATTTCCAGACGAATAAACCCGTTCTGCGCGTAGTACAGGTTGCGCATGGGTTCCTTGATGGTCTTGATGCCAGCACCCGGTGGACATAATACCACGGGGTGTTTACCTGTGGCTTTTGGCTTCGACAGGTATCCGTAGACGTAATGGTGGCTGTCGGTCTTTATCTTCAGCAGATACATGTCCGTGCCGTCGGTGCAGTACGCCTCCACCCGCTTGCTTTCCACGTGTATGGGCGTCTTGCGGGCTTCGTCCAGGTTACGCTTCCAGAAACTGTCGAAGTCGGCAGGATTCTTCGTGTATGGCTTCAGCTGTTCCGGCTGGAATCCCACCTTTACGTGGTGGTCATACCGCTTACCCTCTACCGTGGCCGTCAGTCGTAAGTCAAGGAATCCGGGCTTGCGCATCGTACCCATGTCGATGGTGGCTCTTCCTCCTTTCAGCATCACCCGTCCCTGCTCTGTCGCAGGCATCATGTCGGGCCCTATCTCGTACTTTACCTCTACGTCCTGTGGCACGCCATAGCGGCATAGCGTCACCTCCACCTTTGCCCGCTCGCCCGTCTTGTAGAGCCAGTCGGCATTGTTGGGCACTGTCAGCCACAAATAGTCTGAACGATAGGGGTAGTTTTCTGACCTCGCAATTTCTGCATGTAAGCCCATGGCCAACAGCCAACTGCAAAAAGCTAAAATCCAATGTTGTTTCATTTTTCCGATTTGTTTTCGTTTTCGTTTGTCTTATCTCTTAATAGTTTGGTGCAAAGATATGAAATATTTTTGATTTTGACAGCTTTTATCAGCACGTTTAATACCATTTGATGCAATTTTCCCCTCTTTTGAGCGTATTTTCCACCTCAAATAGGTGGTTTTTTCGTATCTTTGCAAAAAATTGCAGCCAAAACAAATACAAAACGACGAATAATGATGAAAATATTACAGGTCTCACCCCTGGTCAGCACTCATTGAAGGCCTACCACAACAACTCTGACAAGAATCAAGTACAGCCCGACATAGATATCAGCGTCGATGGTACAGTGGTGGCCACTGGTCAGAAATTCACCTCTGCAGCCCAAAGTACGCTGGAGGCCGGCACGTCGTTCATCACGTTCAATGTCACTGAAGGACAGCCCGTCGTCATTACCTATACCACTAAGTTGGAGGCGGGTGTTGCCTATACTAATACGCGTATGATGCTCAACGGCTTGGAGTTTGATGCCGTGGCGATAGTAGCCACCGACCCACAGCCCGAAAACCATGACTTCCATGCCGGTACGGAGGATGGCACCATCCACTTCTCGTGGCTGGCAGCCCCAGGTGCCGTCAGTCATAAGTTGGTATTCGGCACCGACTCCACCCAGGTGGCGACGTCTGACACGTACGAATATGAAGGTACGGCGACGGAATACGTCAAGACGGATCTCTATGCCCTGCAACAATACTGGTGGCGCGTCGATGAAGTGGACAGCGACGGCAACGTCTATCGCGGCAAGGCATGGACAAGATTTAAAGGTTTCCTTCACTCAGAGGAGCCCTTTCGGACTCCCAATTTATTTTTTGATCAGCGATGCAAACCAAAGGATAACGACTGCACCGATGATGGCTGTGCCGAGCTGACCAAGGAGGCCGCCCCAGGTAATGCCGAGCATGTCAAACAACCAGCCACCAAGGACTCCACCAAACAGTCCAAGCACAATATTCATGATGATGCCGAAACCGCCACCTTTCATCAACTTGCCGGCACAGAAGCCAGCCAAACATCCAAGAAGAAGAGAAAAAATAATACCCATAATTATACTGTTTAATTGGTTTGTTGTTGTTGCAGGCCCCTTGGGCGGAAGCCGCTTCCCCGTTTGACGGGGACGCTCCGTATTAGAGTTCGGCGTCGGAGCACTGGAAGGTGGTGCCCTTCGAGATGTCGCCGGTTTCGAGACCGAGCTTAAACCACTTCATGCGCTGCTTGGAGGTGCCGTGGTTGAACGACTCGGGAACGGCATAGCCGCGGGCTTTCTTCTGAAGGTAGTCGTCGCCGATGACTTGTGCGCAGTTGATGGCTTCCTCGATGTCGCCGTCCTCCAGCGAACCGAAACGCTTGTTGTCGTGATGCGCCCACACGCCGGCATAGAAGTCGGCAAGCAACTCGAGACGTACGCTGAGCTTGTTGGCCTCGGCCTGCGAGAGTTTGGCCATTTGCTGGTGGGTCTTCTGCAGGATGCCCGTCAGGTATTCCACATGGTGACCGACCTCGTGGGCAATGACGTAGGCATACGAGAAATCACCGTCGGCACCGAGCTGTTTTTTCATCGTGGTGAAGAACGACAGGTCGATGTACAGCTTCTGGTCGCCAGAGCAATAGAAGGGACCCATAGCGGCAGAGCCCTGTCCGCAGGCGGTCTGCGTGCCGTCGGTATAGAGCACCATCGTAGGATTCTGATACTGCGCACCGTTCTGCTTGAAAATCTCCGTCCACACATCCTCGGTACCAGCCAGGATCTGCGTCGAGAACTTGGCCAGCGCCTGTTCTTCCTCGGTAAACTCGCGCTGACCTTCGCTGACCTCCGTATTGGTGCCCGTCAGCGAGCCCAGTCCACCGTTTTCACTCACCTGCTGTACGACAGCCTCCAGGGGATTGCCTCCCGACAGCCAGGCCATCAGGGCCACTACGATAATACCACCGATACCCAGACCGGCCTTTGTGCCACCGCTCATACCACGGCGGTCTTCCACATTCGAGCTTTCGCGTCTTCCGTCTAATTTCATAGCTTATTCTTGTTTTAAGTTTATTGTTTTGCCTGCAAAGATAGTGATTATTTTTTAATAAACGACACTATAGATGTATTTTTTTTCTTCATTATACACTGTTTCTATCTGTTCGCGACCCGTCAGGACGCCTTTCATGTTGTCGACAATGCCCTTGCCTGACAGTTTCAGCACGGCTTCCTTCATGGTCCACAGCCGGATGAACTCCACGTCGGGATGTTCGGCGCGTTCTATCTGTTGCACCTCGCGGTCGTTCATGGTGTAACGCACCAGCGACTCCCTGTATTCGCGGATGCTCTCGATATCGACGCCTACGGGTCGGTCGCTGACGACGCAGATGACGCCCTCGCGACAGTGGCTGACGTTGAAATGGATGTCCGGATGACCGATGATGAACGGTTTGCCGTGTTCGCCATATCCGAAGACGGGTCGTTGCGTGATGCCGTACTCCTTGCGCAAACCCTCGCACAACAGCAGGTAGGCCATCGCACAGGTCTTGCGGCCCTGTTCGAACTTGAACTTCAGGGCCTGTTCGCGGCGCTGGTCGCTGAGTAGCGGGAGGGCTGCCTCGAAATCGAAACCGACTATGTCGTCATTCAGATAAATCATTGTTTTTTGCGTTTTCTTCCAGCGATAGTTCCGCCTTGGGGATGCGACGGTTGGGATTCTCCTTGCCTCCGAGGTCGATGAGTTCACGGCCCTTTTGTACTACGCTTTGGCGTCCGACGTACAGCTTGTTGCCTGCCGAATCGAAGTCCTTGCGCACCAGTTCCAGGTGTTCGCCCAGCTTGGTATAGCGCTGGATGAAATCCCCCAGACGGTCCAACAGCTGTTCAGCCACACCGAACACCTTCTCCTGATTCTCGGCCTGTTGGTTCTGCACCCACGCCAGGTGTATCATGTGGAGAATGCCCAGCAGGTTCTGTTCACCCGTAATGAACACTTTGCGCTCGAAGGCCTCGCGCCATAGTGAGGGGTCGTTGACCAATGCCAGCTGGAGCGACGACTCGAAGGGTACGAACATGATGACGAAATCGACCGCCTCGCGGGGAGCCTTGATATACTTCGAATAGTCCTTACGGGCCAGTTCGGTGACGTGCGAGCGGATGCTGCGGATGTGTTCCTGCAGGGCACGTTCCTTCTCTTCGGGCGTCTCGGCATTGACGTAACGCTGGTAGGCCACGAGCGACACCTTTGAGTCGATGACGACGTCCTGTCCCTGCGGATAGTGGAGGATGACGTCGGGCTGCATCTCGCGACCCGTGTCGTCGTGCTTCAGCGGACGGCCCTGTTCGTCGCGCAGTCGGGCCTGCACCTCATAGTGGATGCCCTCCGTCAGTCCCTGCGAGCTGAGCAGGTCGCCAAGGATGATTTCCCCCATGTTACCGCTGATTTTGTTGTCGCGACGCAGCACGTTAGCCAGTCCTTCGGCCTTCTCGCTGATTTCGCGTCCCGTCTCCATCATCAGTCGCAGCTGTTCCTTCAGCGACGCCGTCTGGGCCGTATGGTCCTTCGTGTTGTCGTTGATAGCCTTGCGCATCTCCGAGATGGCATCCTTCAGCGGCTGCGTGATATGGTCCATGCTCTCCTGGTTCTCTTTGTTCAGGTGACGGGCCTGTGCCTCCGCCAGCAACACCCCCATGTCGCGCAATTGCTCCTTGGTGGTTTTCATCATCTCTATCTCGGTCTCTTTCTTGCCGAGTTCCACACGCAACGCACCCATCCGCTGGTTCATCAGCAGATAGATGACCACAGCCCCAAGGGCTATACCTATTATTATATAAATTACTATCATCATATCTTTATATAGTCTGGGTTTCGGGCCAGTTCACAAGGTACAGGCGTTCCGTAGCACGCGTGAAAGCCGTATAGAGCCAGTGCAGATAGTCGTAACTCAACATGTCGTCGGTCATATATCCTTGGTCGACGTACACGTGTGCCCATTGCCCGCCCTGAGCCTTATGACACGTGGCGGCATAGGCAAACTTCACCTGCAGAGCATTGTAGTAACGGTCTTCACGTAACTTTTTCAGACGGTCAGCCTTGAACGGGATGTCGGCATAGTCCTCCATCACCTTATTATATAGCAGTTCCTGCTGTTCGCGCGTCAGGGCAGGAGCCTCCGACGTCAGCGTGTCGAGTAGGGTAGTGGCTGTCAGCTCGTAGTCGTCGTAGTCGGGAAAGGTCATCGTGACCTCCGCAAAGTGGAACCCATACTGTTCGTGTACGTTTCTCACCTTTCGTACGACGGCCCTGTCGCCGTTGGCAATGAATTCCATGGGCAGTTCTTGCGCCAGCGTGTTCTCGCCATTGGCCACGGCCTGCGCCAACTCTTCCTTCATCCAGTGGTAGTTGTTCTTCACAATCATCAACTGGTCGCCCCTGCAGAGCATATCGTCGCGGTCGAGCACCTGATTGCGGATGCCCTGATTGTAGATGTTTGCACGTTTGTTTGAGCGCGTGATGACGATGGTGTCGTCCAGTCCCACCCTCGAATAGCTTGACGCCAGTGTCTCTATCAGTTCGTCGCCAGGCACATTCCTGATGTCCTCGAATCCTTTGAAGCGCACCTTTGGCAACGTACATCCTCCATCAGACATCATACTTCTGACATCCGTTGCGTTCCACAGAATGCCTGATTCCTGACTTTGTCGCAATACCTCGTTGAGCGTACACTGGTGGACGTGCAGCCCATAGCCGCGCAGCACGTCAGCCTGCAGGGCTGGACTCTCCGTCTCACCCACGGGAGGCAGCTGGGCTTGGTCGCCAATGAACATCATTCGGCAGTTGCGTCCGTTGTACACAAAACGGATGAGGTCATCCATCAGCTGACCACCGGCAAAGATGGTATCGCTGAAGGCTGACGCGTTGGCCACCATCGAGGCCTCGTCGACGATGAACAACGTGTCCTGTGCGGCATTGAAGTTCAGGTCGAAACGCTCTTCCAGCGATTTCTGACGGTAGATGCGACGATGGATGGTGTATGCCGGATGATTGGCATACAGCGAAAATACTTTGGCGGCACGTCCCGTAGGTGCCAGCAATATGAGTTTTTGTTCCAACGACGTCATTGCCTTGACGATGGCTGCGGCCAGTGTGGTCTTACCTGTTCCTGCCGATCCTCGCATCACCATCACCGCCTCTTCCCTGCGGTCGGACATGAAGCGTGCGAAGGTCTCGATGGCCACCTCCTGCTCTGCCGTAGGAACGTGGCCAAATGCCTCTCTGATGCGATATGTCAGCTCGTCGGTTATCATAACTGCCCGCGAAATTACAAAAAAACAAGTGAATTGCAAAGAAATCGGGTAAATTTTTTGAGTTTCTTTTGTCATTTGAAAAATATTTCGTACCTTCGCAGCCATATAATACATTATATGAAGGAATTTGTCATTTCGGAAGCGAAGGCCGAGACTGCTGTGTTGGTAGGACTGATTACCCAGCAGCAGGACGAGGCGAAGACGAAAGAATATCTCGACGAGCTGGAATTTTTGGCCGATACCGCTGGTGCTGTCACCGTGAAGCGTTTTACGCAGAAGGTGCAGGGCCCCAGTCAGGTGACTTATGTCGGTAAGGGTAAGCTCGAAGAAATCAAGCAATATATCAAGCAACAAGAAGATGCTTACGATGAGTGGATGGACGCTCATCGGGGATTCGATGGTTCAGTGGTGATGACGGGAAACGAGGATTGCCCCCAGCCCGTGGGTATGGTGATTTTCGATGATGAGCTCAGCGCCAAGCAGATTCGTAATATCGAGAATGAGCTGAAGGTGAAGATACTGGACCGCACGTCGTTGATTCTCGATATCTTTGCCATGCGCGCTCAGACCGCTGAGGCGAAGACGCAGGTGGAGTTGGCACAGTATCGCTATATGTTGCCCCGTTTGCAACGCCTGTGGACACACCTTGAACGTCAGGGTGGTGGTTCCGGAAGCGGCGGTGGTAAAGGATCCGTGGGACTTCGTGGTCCTGGTGAGACGCAGTTGGAGATGGACCAGCGCATCATCCGCCAGCGTATCTCGCTATTGAAGGAGCGTCTGGTGGAAATCGACAAGCAGAAGACCACCCAGCGTAAGAACCGCGGCCGACTGATTCGTGTGGCATTGGTGGGTTATACCAATGTGGGTAAAAGTACGATGATGAATCTGTTGGCGAAAAGTGATGTCTTTGCCGAGAACAAGCTCTTCGCCACGCTCGATACCACCGTGCGCAAGATGACCATCGACAACCTGCCTTTCCTCTTGGCAGATACCGTAGGATTTATCCGTAAGTTGCCCTCCGATCTGGTGGAGAGCTTTAAGAGTACGCTTGATGAGGTACGCGAGGCAGATATGCTGGTGCATGTAGTCGACATCTCACATCCCGACTTTGAAGAGCAGATCACGGTGGTGGAGAAGACACTGGCCGATTTGGGTTGTGCCGACAAACCGTCGATGCTGGTATTCAACAAGATAGACGCCTACACGTGGACACCTCAGGACGAAGACGACTTGACGGAACCCACGCGTGAAAACATCTCGCTCGACGAGTTGAAGAAGACTTGGATGGCGAAGATGCAAGGCGACTGTCTCTTCATTTCTGCACGTCAGAAGGAAAACATCGACGAACTCCGCGAAGTACTTTATAAGAAAGTGCGTGAGTTGCACGTACAAAAATATCCGTATAACGACTTTTTATACAATATAGAAGATAACGAACCAATACAATAATGATTATGAGAGATTACAGACAACTAACACAAGAAGAGATTAATGTCCTTGAGAGCAATAGCTGTTGGGCTGAAGATTGGAACAAGGTTAAGGTAGACGAGGACTTTCGTCCGTATAACTTCCATCGCGTGGTATTTTATGGCGATATCCGCCTGGGTAAGTTTGAAAAGATGGTCGAGGTAGCCAAAGGCTTTACGAAGCACTCTGGTATCAACGACGCCACCCTGCGTAATGTTACTGTGGGCGATGATTGCTTGATAGAGAAGATTGGTAACTTCATCAACAATTATACCATTGGTAACGACTGCTATATCTCGAATGTTTCGACGATGGAAACTACCGAAGGTGCTACCTATGGCGAAGGTCACATGGTTAGTGTGCTGAACGAGATGGGTGATGGTAATGTGATGTTGTTTCACGACCTGAACTCGCAGTTGGCAGCCTTCATGGTGAAGCACTTCAACGACAAACAGCTGAAGGACGGCATTATCCGACTCATCAACGAAGAGATACGCTTCTCACAGCCTGAGCGTGGTACACTGGGTAATGGCGTGAAAATCATCAATTCGAAGGAGATCACCAATACTGTTGTGAAGGACGATTGTGAAATCAATGGTGCTGCACGCCTCTCCGACTGTACCATCCTGTCGTCGGCCGACGCATCGGTATATATCGGCACGGGTGTCATCTGTGAGAACTCGATTATATCGAACGGCTGTTCGATTACGAACTCCGTGAAGATGCAGGATTGTTTTGTGGGTGAGGCCTGCCAGATTACCAATGGTTTCACCGCTGAGGCCAGCGTGTTCTTTGCCAACTCGTATATGGCCAATGGCGAGGCGTGTGCTGCCTTCTGCGGACCGTTCTCGGCCTCTCACCATAAGAGCTCGTTGCTCATCGGCGGTGAGTTCTCGTTCTACAATGCTGGCTCGAACACCAATTTCTCGAACCACGCCTACAAGATGGGTCCCTTGCACTATGGAACACTGGAGCGCGGCACGAAGACTGCCTCGGGTGCCTATGTGTTGATGCCTGCCAAGATAGGTGCCTTCAGTGTCTGTTTCGGTAAGCTGATGAACCATCCCGACATGCGCTGCCTGCCCTTTGCTTATCTGATGGCATATGGTGAGACGATGTATATCGTTCCAGGACGTAACATCACTACTGTCGGTCTCTATCGTGATATCAAGAAGTGGCCGAAGCGTGACAAACGTGCTGCCTCGTGCCGCAAGAGTGTCATCAACTTCGACTGGCTCTCGCCGTTTACCGTTGGTGAAATCGTGCAGGGAAAGAAGATCCTTGAGAACCTGCGTCAGGCCGGTGGTAACAATGTGTCGAGCTACAATTTCCAGGAATATATCATCAATGCCTCGTCGCTGAAGAAAGGTATCAAGTATTACGATATCGCCCTGCGCATCTACATGGGTGCCGTGCTGAAGCGTGCCGTCAAGGATGGTTTCCAAGGTAAGCCTGAAAGCACCATTGGCGAAGGTGACTGGATAGACCTCAGCGGACTGCTGTTGCCCGCCAGCGAGGAACAGCGACTCATCGACGACATTAAGAATGGCTCTGTAGAGAGTATTCATGACGTGTTACAGCGCTTCTACGATATTGATGCGAACTACCGCAAGTATCAGTGGGCGTGGACCTACAAACTCATTCTCGACTATTATGGTGTCGACGAACTGACGGAGCCGACGATGCAGCGTATCCGTGAGGATTACGTCAAGGCTCGTCGTGCGTGGATTGCCGAAATCCGCAAGGATGCCCAGAAGGAATTCGATATGGGTGATGTCGAGCAGGAGGTCTTCGATGACTTCATCTCGAAGCTCGATCACGAAATTGACTACGAAGACTAATTTTTTAACAAACGAATAATACGAATCTATGAAACTCAAACTCATTCTGACAGGATGCCTCATTGCGCTCGGGATAAACGCACAGGCCAAGGACTACAAGTATGAAACAGTAGATGGGGATTTGATGAAGACCCGCATCTACACGTTGGATAACGGACTGAAGGTATATCTCTCCGTTAATCCGGAGAAACCCCGTATCCAGACGTATATTGCCGTGCGGACGGGAAGCAAGAACGATCCCGCAGAGACGACAGGTCTGGCGCACTACTTGGAGCACCTGATGTTCAAGGGCACCAAGCAGTTTGGTACCAGCAATCCTACTGCTGAGGCTCCGTTGCTCGACGACATCGAGCAGCGTTACGAGGCCTACCGTAAACTGACGGATCCCGAGGCCCGCAAGCAGGCTTACCACGAGATTGACTCCGTGTCGCAGCTGGCAGCACAGTACTTCATTCCCAACGAGTACGACAAGCTGATGGCAGCCATCGGTGCCGAGGGTACCAACGCCTTCACGTCGAACGATGTGACATGTTATACCGAGGATATCCCGTCGAACGAGATTGAGAACTGGGCAAAGATTCAGAGCGACCGTTTCCAGCACATGGAGATTCGCGGTTTCCACACCGAGTTGGAGGCCGTCTATGAGGAATATAACCTCTACCTGACCGACGACGGCGATAAGGTGTGGAGTGCGATGGGTAAATTGCTGACACCCACTCACCCCTACGGTACTCAGACTACTATCGGTACACAGGAGCACTTGAAGAATCCCTCGATTACCAATATCAAGAATTATTTCAAGAAGTGGTATGTGCCCAACAATGTCGCTATCTGTATGGCTGGCGATTTTGATCCCGACAAGACCATTGCCCTCATCGACCGCTACTTCGGACTGTGGAAGCCCGGCGACGATGTGCGTCAGCCCGTATTCCCCGTTCAGAAGCCGTTGACGGCACCGAAGGATACCGCTGTGATAGGCCAGCAGGCCGAGGAGGTCATCGTTGGATGGCTTGCCAAGAAAGCCTCTGATGCACAGTGTGACACGTTGAGCGTTATCAGTTCGATGCTCACAAATGGCAAGGCCGGACTCATCGACATCAACCTCAACCAGCAGATGAAGATCCAGGGTGCTCAGGCCTATCTGCAGGACCAGCAGGACTATTCCTCTTTCTTGCTCATCGGCATGCCGAAACCCGAACAGTCGTTGGAGGAGGTTCGTGCCTTGATGTTGGGCGAGGTGGAGAACCTGAAGAAGGGACGTTTCTCTGACGACCTCCTGCCGAGCATCGTAAACAATATGGAGTTGCAGCGTCAGCGTGCCCTCGATAATAACATGTGGCGCGTGCGTCAGATGATGAATTCTTTCATCGAAGGTACCACATGGGAACAGCAGACACATCGCATGGACCGTATTGCGAAGATGACCAAGGCACAGATTGTGGCCTTTGCCAACCGTTTCTTCACCGACGGCTATGCTACCGTCTTCAAGAAACAGGGTACTGATACCCTGCAGAAGAAGATTGACAAGCCTGCCATCACACCCATCCCTGCTAATCGCGATATGGTTAGTCAGTTTGTGAAAGACATCCAAGATTCGAAGGTCGAGCCCATCCAGCCGAAGTTCGTCGACTATAACAAGGATCTGACCCTCGGTTCCGTCAACAAGAACCTGCCCCTGGTGTACAAGCAGAACACCGATAACGACCTCTTCAACCTCGTGTTCCGCTATGAGTTCGGTAAACAGGACGACAACCGTTACGATATTGCTGCCGACTATCTCTATTATGTCGGCACGGACAAATACACTGCAGCTCAGGTGAAGCAGGAGTTCTACAAGATGGCCTGCAACTATTCGGTCAATGTCAATGCCGATAACTTGACAGTCTCGCTTTCCGGCCTCCAGTCACAGATGCCCAAGGCGCTGAAACTGTTGGAGGAGCTGTTGCACCATGCCAAGGCCGACAAGGCGTCGTACGACCAGTTCGTCGGACTGGTGCTCAAGAACCGTGACGACGGCAAGAAAGACCAACGCACCAATTTCAGTTATTTGCTGAACTATGCCACCTATGGTCCTCATAACAGCAATCGCGACGTGATGACTGCCGACGAGCTCCGTCAGGCTAATCCGCAGCAGTTGCTGGGCCTGTTGGCTAATCTGTCGAACCTCAAGCACACCGTGCTTTATTATGGCAAACTGACTCCCGTCGAACTCTCGAAGGTATTGGGTGCTACCCATAAGACCGCCAAGACTTTGGCCGATGTACCTAAGGGTAAGCCTTACGAGCGTCAGCAGGCTGCGACGAACGAAGTGCTTATTGCACCTTACGATGCAAAGAACATCTATCTGTTGATGTACAACAACGAGGGTCGCGACTGGAATCCCGACAGGGAGGCTGTTGTCGACCTCTTCAATGAGTATTACGGTGGCGGCATGAATGGTATTGTCTTCCAGGAGATGCGTGAAGCCCGCGGTCTGGCCTACAGTGCTGCAGCCTTCTATGTTACACCGTCCAAGAAGGGCGAGAAAGAATTCAGTCAGGCCTATATCATCACGCAGAACGACAAGATGATGGATGCCGTCAATCAGTTCCATGTCATCCTCAACGAGATGCCTGCCAGCGAGAATGCTTTCCGTATTGCGAAAGATGCCGTCACCAAGCAGCTCGCCAGTCAGCGTGTTACGAAGTTCAGTGTCATCAGCGACTATCTCATGGCCAAGCGCCGTGGTATCGACTACGACATCAACGAGAAGATATACAATGCGCTGCCCGCTCTGACGTTGCAGGATATCGTCGACTTCGAGAAGCAGGTGATGGCCAACAAGCAGTACCGTTACATCATCCTTGGCGACGAGAAGGAACTCGACATGAAGGCCTTGGAACAGCTCGGCCCCATCCGTCGCCTGACGACAGAAGAAATTTTCGGATATTAAAACATTAAACAAATACAAATATGGCTAAAAACGTAGAATTCAAGTACGCCCCGATGTTCCAGGTGGGCGAGGACAAGACGGAGTATCGTCTGTTGAGTAAGGAAGGCGTAACAACCGCCGAGTTTGAAGGAAAGCAGATTGTAAAGGTCTCTAAGGAGGCTCTGACGCTCTTGGCCCAGCAGGCTTTCCACGATGTGGAGTTCATGCTGCGTCGCGAGCATAACCTCCAGGTGGCAAAGATTCTCAACGACCCCGAGGCCTCAGAGAATGACAAGTATGTGGCCCTGCAGTTCCTCCGCAATGCCGAGGTGGCTGCACGTGGTATCCTGCCTTTCTGTCAGGACACAGGTACAGCGATTATCCACGGTGAGAAAGGTCAGCAGATTTGGACTGGTTTCGAGGATGAGGAGGCTTTGAGCCTTGGTGTCTTCAATACCTTCACCCAGGACAACCTGCGCTACTCGCAGAATGCGCCGCTGAATATGTACGATGAAGTGAATACCCGTTGCAACCTCCCTGCCCAGATTGACATCGAGGCTACAGAGGGTGCAGAGTATAAGTTCGTGATGGTTGCCAAGGGTGGAGGTAGTGCTAATAAGACCTACTTCTATCCGATGACCAAGGCTACCATTCAGAACGAGGGAACGCTCATTCCCTTCCTCGTTGAGAAGATGAAGTCGCTGGGTACAGCCGCTTGTCCGCCGTATCACATCGCCTTCGTTATCGGTGGTACGTCTGCCGAGAAGAACCTGCTCACCGTGAAGCTCGCTTCTATCAAGTTCTACGACGGTCTGCCCACCACAGGTGATGAGACTGGTCGTGCCTTCCGTGATGTCGACCTCGAAGAGAAACTCCTGAAGGAGGCTCATAAGATTGGTCTCGGAGCTCAGTTTGGTGGTAAGTATCTGGCTCACGACATCCGTGTGATCCGTCTGCCGCGTCACGGTGCCAGCTGCCCGATTGGAATGGGCGTCAGTTGCTCTGCCGACCGTAATATCAAGGCGAAGATCAATGCCGATGGTATCTGGCTCGAGAAAATGGACTCGAACCCCTCTGAGCTCATTCCCGCTGAGTATGCCAAGGCTGGCGAGGGTGCCAACACTATTACTATCGACTTGAGTGAGGGTATCGATGCCGTTCGCAAGGAACTCAGCAAGTATCCCGTCTCTACCCGTGTCAATCTGAAGGGTACCATCATCGTGGCCCGTGACATCGCTCACGCCAAGCTGAAGGCCCGTCTCGATGCCGGCGAGGGATTGCCCGACTACTTCAAGAAATATCCTGTGCTCTATGCCGGACCTGCCAAGACACCAGAGGGCTATCCCTGTGGTTCGATGGGTCCCACCACTGCCAACCGTATGGATCCCTACGTGGACGAGTTCCAGGCTAATGGCGCTTCGCTCGTGATGATTGCCAAGGGCAACCGCAGCGATGTTGTCACAGAGGCTTGTAAGAAGTATGGCGGCTTCTATCTGGGCTCTATCGGCGGTGTTGCTGCCGTGCTTTCTCAGAGCTGCATCAAGAGCATCGAGTGCGTCGAATATCCTGAACTCGGCATGGAGGCCGTCTGGAAGATTGACGTCGAGGACTTCCCCGCCTTCATCCTCGTCGACGACAAGGGCAACGACTTTTTCAAGACCCTGAAGCCTTGGTGCCCGAAGAAATGAGTAATCGACGAAGTCGCTTCGAACCTTTAGGTCGAAGAAATGAGGAATGAGAAATAAGAAATGGATAATTACCATCCTGTTGCTGCTGCTGACCATTTCGGTGGCAGCACAGGATGTTATGATTCAGCGTGGATGCCGCGTTGGTAAACTAAGGCCGCGAGAAATGGCGTTACACCGTGGTGCTTCAGGGGGCCAGCCCAAGCAGACCGGTGGTGATTTCTATTATGGTGTGCGTCATCAGTTGACAGTCCTGGTAGCCTTCAACGACCGTGCTTTTAAGGACTCGGTTGACGTGGCCGCTACCATGGCGCAATGGGATAAGATATTCAATGCCAAGAACCTGACGGAGGCACCCTTTAAAGGTTCTGTACACGACTATTTCTATGCGCAAAGCTATGGTGTCTTCGACCTTACCTTTGATCTGGAATATGTGAAGGTCAGCGGCAATGCCAAGAAGTATGCCAGCGATGATTACGACGAGAACTCGCAGTATCTTGTGGAGGACATCATAGAGGTGCTGAAAACCCGCGACATTGACTGGAGCCTTTACGACTGGAACGGCGACGGCTTCGTCAACCAACTGCTCATCGTCTATGCCGGTCACGGCATGAACGAATTCACTTCTGCTACAGATTTAATCTGGCCGCACCAGTGGTGGATGAGCGAGCACTTGAAGGACGGACAGTCTGGTGTCTACTGCGATCCCATCCCCGTCACCTATAACGACAAGGAGTACAAGGTAGACTGCTACTGTGCCTTGGCTGAGCTGACCAAGAACAATGACTACGGCTCTTTCGGCACTATCTGTCATGAGTACACCCACTGTTTCGGATTCCCAGACTTTTATTATGGTAGAACGACATACGTTGGTGCTTGGGAACTGATGGACTATGGCAATTATAACGGGAACGGCTATTGTCCTGCAGGCTATTCTGCCCACGAACGGTGGCTGATGGGCTGGCTCACGCCCACCGAGCTGACATCGGCAATAACCGTTACTGATATGCCTGCTCTGAGTGACGAACCACAGGCCTACCTCATCCGCAACGATGGCTTTGAAAACGAATACTACATGGTGGAGAACCGCCAGCAGATAGGATGGGACGCCAATCTTCCCGGCAAAGGCATCATTGTATTCCATATCGACTATGATCCTGACCTCTGGATAAGCACTTCGGAATATACAAACTCCCCCAACCGTCAACACTATCTCATATTCCACGCTAACAACAAAACCCCTACAAGTTCGAGCTATTCCAAGGATTGGCCTTATCCTTATCTGGCTAACGACTCGCTGACCAATATGTCTACCCCTGCTGCTGAATTGTGGAATGCCAATACGGACAGTACCATGTTCATGAATAAACCCATCACCAGTATGGCTGTTACCAACGGCCTTGCTTCCTTCGACGTCTTCATCGCCCCCCCCTCATCCGTCACCCCTCAACTCTCAACTCTCAACCCTCAACTTTCAACTTTCAGCGTCCTCTACCGCCTCGGTCCCGTCACTATCGTCAGGGACGAAAAAGGCCGTGTCCACAAAATCATCTATTAAATAAACAAAAGACCGAATATAATGCGTAAGATTATTGTGACTGTGGCACCCGTCTGCCACGTGGGCAAGGAGATTCCTGCCGAGTGTAAGAACCCGCTGACTCCGGCATCAGTTCTGCAAAAGTCTTGGTTAGGGGCTCCACCAGAGCCATGGCCGTGTGTACACAAATTACGTTAATCATTTTTTTTTGAATATGTTTTAGTCGTTTTGGGAGCAAAGATACAAATATTCGAGCTAAATGCAAAATAAAACGCAACTTATTTTGCATTTAGCCTACTTATTCGTAATTTTGTACGCTGATTATGAAACAAGAAAGATTATGAGAAAGTTATTTGTATTGGCTGGTATGCTGATAGGCATGGCCGGCACGATGATGGCACAGGAGGACTTGGACGCGAAGTATGCTACCGACCTGCTACCTGTAGGAACGAAGGTGCCTGACTTGATAGACCCCGAAAACAAGGCACATCCGATAGACGACTTCCATGGTCGCTGCGTAGTGCTCGACTTCTGGGCAACATGGTGTGGCGACTGTCGCAAGGATCTGCCCGAGATGAAGAGGCTGCACGCGCTGTATGACCCTCAGGGGGTGGAGTTTATCGGTGTCTCGTTTGATACTACGGGTAAAACACTGCAGGACTTCATGAATAAAGAGCAGATACGCTGGCGCGTGATTAGCGAACTGAAGGATATGAAGGAGTCGAAGATGGCAAAGGACTACCACATCAAATGGATTCCGACCATGTATCTGGTGGATACTGAAGGGCGTGTCATACTGGCTACCGTGGAAATCGAAAAGCTGAAGGCAAAACTCAAGGAGCTGCAGAGGACGAAGCAACTGGTGGTTTCCGAGTTGGCCGGTCAGGACCGTCTTCCGCAGTATCCAGGCGGTATCACTGCACTGTTGAAGAAATTGTCTACCATCACGAATTATCCTGTGGAGGCGGAGCATTGTGGTGTCAAGGGTACTGTCACTGTCAGTTTCTTTGTCGAGAAAGACGGAACGGTGTCGGATGTCAGGGCGGCGAAGACCGTGTTCACAAACCGCCTGTCAGACAAGAAGTTCAGCAAATACTCCGAGATAGACAAGTACGCCATGCGTGAGAAGGCCGAAGGACTGCTGAAGGACGAGGCCGTGCGCGTTGTCAAAACGTTGTCTGGCTGGGAACCTGCCATGCGTCGTGGCGAACTGGTGCGCGTCATGTACACGGTGCCCATCACGTTCAAGTAGCGTTTATGCCAGAGCAGCGGCGGACATATATCGCCATCGATCTGAAGTCGTTCTATGCTTCAGTAGAGTGCGTGGACAGAGGGCTTGACCCGCTGACCACTAACCTCGTGGTGGCTGATGAGAGCCGCACGGAGAAGACCATCTGTCTGGCTGTGTCTCCGTCATTGAAAGCATACGGCATCGGGGGTCGGGCGCGACTCTTCGAGGTGTATCAGAAGGCTCGCGGCATCGATTTCATCATTGCTCCGCCACAAATGGCACATTACATCGAGGTCAGCTCGAAGATTTACAGCATCTACCTGAAATATATTGCGCCAGAGGATATCCATGTCTATTCCATCGATGAGGTCATCATGGATGTGACAGCTTATCTTGGCACATACAAACTGACTGCCCACGAGTTGGCGATGAAGATGATTCGCGACGTGCTGAGTCAGACGGGCATCACTGCTACGGCTGGCATCGGCACGAATATGTATCTCTGCAAGGTGGCAATGGATATCATGGCCAAAAAGATGCCTGCCGACAAGGACGGTGTGCGTATCGCCGAACTCGATGAAATGTCGTATCGCCGCGAGCTCTGGGACTATCGTCCGATTACGAAGTTCTGGAGAGTAGGGCGGGGGATAGCTGAGAAGTTGGCTTTGTATGGTGTCGACACGATGGGCAAGCTGGCGCGGATGTCCGTGCAGAACGAAGAAACACTCTATCGGCTATTCGGCGTAAATGCAGAATTGCTGATAGACCATGCCTGGGGCTGGGAACCTTGTACGATGGAGGCTGTAAAGGCTTACCGTCCTGAGACGAACTCCTTCAGCAGCGGACAGGTGCTGCAGGAACCTTACGATTTCAAGAAGGCCCGCGTGGTGATACAGGAGATGGCTGAAGGTATGGCACTCGACTTGGTCTCGAAACGGTTGGTAACAGACCAATTGGTATTGACCGTCGGCTATGATGCAGAGAACCTTACCCGCCCTGAGATTCGCGAGAAATATCATGGTGAGATTACCCTGAACCACTACGGCAAACCTGTGCCAAAGCATGCTCACGGCACGTTTAACTTCGACAAGCCGACATCGTCATCGAGGCAAATTATGGACGGGGCGGCTGCACTCTTCGACCGCTGTGTGAATCCGGACTTGCTCATTCGCAGGCTCAATCTGACCACAAACCATGTGGTATCGGAGGCTTTTGTCGCTGCAATGGAAAATGCGCCACAGCAGCTGGATCTCTTTACCGACTACGAAGCTTTGGAAAAGCAACAGCAGGAGGAAAAGGCAAAACTCGACAAGGAGCGCCGGATGCAGGAAGCACAGTTGAAAATCAAACAGCGTTTCGGCAAGAACGCCATCCTCCGCGGTCTGAACTTCGAGGAAGGTGCCACTGCCAAGGAACGCAACAAACAGATAGGAGGACATAAAGCTTAGTTGAAAGTTGAAAGTTATGGGAAATTACGACGATATCATCAATCTGCCACATCATGTCTCGAAGCGTCACCCGCAGATGTCAATGTGGAACCGTGCAGCCCAGTTTGCACCCTTCTCCGCTTTGGCCGGCTACGAAGAAGCAATTCAGCAAATAAATAAATCTTAACTCCAACAAAATGGCACGGAAGTTTCAAGAACCTCCGTGCCCTTACTCGCGCCACTATCAGTCGATTAGTTCATTCTTTCGTTCATAAAATGCTTAAAGCCATCATTTAGGATTACTAGTTACTTTTTTTTCGGATATAGAGTAAATTCTATATAATCAGATTCACTAGAAGCATACGGAACAATTCTACGGCCAGAATCTGGGGCACTTGCAAAATTGGCTATATTTGCGGATGATTTAATGTTTTATGAAAAAGACCTTGTTCTTACACGGATTCTATGCCAGTGGCCAGAAAAATGTTGGAATTTCCCTTTGCTTAATCGAAATTTTTCACTATCTTTGCAACGATGTTTGAAACAGTAGATAGATGAATACACTGATTCCGTTTGCGGCAGCGTTATTGCCGGCCATGGTGCTGCTTTTTTACATTTGGAAGAAAGACAAGCAAAAGGAACCAACCTCGTGGTTGGTGAAGGCTGTGCTGTGGGGCGCAGCGATATGTATTCCCGTGGCCATTGTGGAAATGGGCATATCCACGGCATTGTTTGGCGCTGGTGGCAAGCCGACCAGTTTCTTGGGCACAACGGTAATGGCTTTCTTCGTTGCCGCATTACCCGAAGAGGCGTTTAAGTTGCTGGTGCTCTGGAAGGTGTTGCGGAAGAACCCTTATTTCGACGAGCATTTCGATGGTATCGTTTATGCCGTATGTGTCGGGTTGGGCTTTGCTGCATTTGAAAACATCGGATATGTCTTGGGCGAGGAAGAGAACTGGGCGGCAGTTGCCATTGCCCGTTCGTTGTTGGCCGTTCCCGGGCACTATGCCTTCGCCGTATTGATGGGTTATTATTATTCGGTTTATCACTTCGTTGACCATTCTCCGAAAGTCGGAGCTTGTGTGCTTCTGGTTCCCGTCGTTGCCCATGGCATCTACGACGCCTTGGCCATGAGTGGCATGGTGAACGAATATGTCGGCGGCATCAGTTTCTGCGTCCTTGTTTATTTCTGCATCAAAATGCACAAGGTGGCCTATAAGAAGATTCAAGCACAGATTGAAAGAGATCATGATGTTGTTAACATGGCATAATTCATACACTCTAGTGCACAGGGAAGTTAAGATACAGGCAGTTCAGCCCGTTCTGATATTGATAGTTTATGTCCTCGCAATGATGTTTCAACTGAGGGCTATAAGCCTTTCCTACGTCCTTGACAATGACTGTCAGACGCTGCCGGAGGTTCAACATGCTGACGTCGAAAGCCCCCGTTCGACCTGAAGCCTTACCCATTTCCAACTCCTGAAGAATCAGCTCTTCCATACATTCCTGCACACTGGCGTGTGTTGTCGGACTAAGGTTCAGACCGCTGATGTAGTCCTGGATCATCAGCAGCTTCTTCTTGGTGTCTTCCTCGTTGTTGAACCAGATGGTAACGGCAAATGACCCTTTGCGGCTGTCTGTGGGCGTCAGGAACAGCCAGTGCAGATGCTGTCCCCTGCGCGACTTCACATAGATGATGCCAATGGTTATCAGCAAAAGCATCCAGAGTCCCAAAGGAACGGAATACCAGAAATAGTCGGGCATCACGTTTGCGATGAACCATACGACGGGCAGCATGATAACCAGCGGGCCGAACTCGATGAACGAAGCCATTCGGCTACGGTTCGACATCATATAGGCATTGGAAACCAACATAAGCACGGACAAAGGAATGAGACTCTGGACAAACAGTCGGATAGGCTCTTCCGAAAGCTGGCACAGGCGCTCGTCGGCACCGTAGATCTCGGCCATTATCGAGGGGTGGAGATACACCAGTACCGTCACCACCACACAGGCTGAAATAACTATCTGCAAGGCACTCATCTGCAATCGGTTCAGACCGTCCCAGTCGCGCTCGCCATACATCACGCCACCAATATACTTTACGGCACTGTCGGCAGCGTATGCCAGGATAAGTCCGAACGTCACCGTTTGCAGGCATACGCTGAGGATGTACATGCCGTCCGCCCCTTGTGTTTCCAGCACGATATAGTTCAGTGCCATATACAGCACTGCCATGATGAGCGCATATACGCCCGTCGGCACACCGCGTCCCATGCTCTGACGCAGCACTCCCCAATACTCCTTGCGATTGCCGAAGTCGATGGCAAAAGGTTTGGGCTTTCTTGTCAGATAGGGTATGAAGACCACTGTCGCCACGATGGGAGCTATCAGACTGGCTATGGCGGCTCCACGCATCCCCATGTCCCACCATACCACCATTAGCAGGTCGAGCACCGCATTGAGCGCCGTGTTCAGCACCACGTAGTTCGTCACCAGTTTCGGGCGTCCGCTGATTTCAACATAGCGTCCTACGGCATCACATACGAGCCACGCCACACAGGCTCCCAGCGAGAAAGGCATATAGTCGGCCACCATCGGCAACAAACGTTCCTCGTCCGTCAGCAGATGGGCAATCTGTTCTGAAAACAGACAACAGACTATTGCCAGCAATCCGTTCAGTACCAGCACGGCCGTCATACTCATCGTTACAAGGCGGTTCACCGTCTTATACTGCTGGTTGCCGTAGGCCGACGCCACGATGAGTGCCGCACCTGAGAACAGTATTGCTCCGAATATTTGCACAACGGTCAGCACGGGATCCACCAGCGTCACCACCGATATAGCATCGGCACTCACCGCCTGGCTCACCACAATACCGTCTATTGTCGTGTTGATGATTTCCATGATTGACGACAATACCGCTGCCACGATAAAGTTCCGCAGCGAATGGTGAATGACAAACAAATCGCGGGTCCGTTCTTTTATCATGCCGTTCTCTCGTTTTTGTATGCAAAGATACAAGTATTTTTGATAAATAATGCTATTTTGAGAAAAAAAATGAAAAATATGGAGAAACGTAGAAACCATACAGATGGATGGTGAAGGCAAGGTGAAACTGAAGTATTCGGTAAAACTGTAATCACATTCCTTTTAAGAATTATTAAACAATAAAAGTGAGCTGACCAAACATCAGCCCACTTTTTTAACTATTATCTCTTATATCTTAACTCATTAGTGTCCCATTTTAACGGGACACTAATGACCTTCATTAAAAGGTGCGTACGTTTAATAGGCTACAACAATTGCACTAAAAACGCCAGAACAAACATGGTATGTGTTCTGGCGTTGAATGAAATAGGATTGCTTTATTTCAGTAGTTCTTCTGGATAGGTTGGCATGGC
>Ga0310695_10001851_pt1 | contig 47292 bp, 40 predicted proteins | sample RumenRJG_04DNA_FD_203882 | JGI IMG/M metagenome (GOLD analysis project Ga0310695, IMG submission 203882) | Bovine rumen microbial communities from Lethbridge, Alberta, Canada - RJG_04 (v2) (version 2) | ecosystem: Host-associated > Mammals > Digestive system > Stomach > Rumen | place: Canada... | reverse complement strand
GTTACAAGGCATCTATGCCAAAGGCCCTTGGCAGGTGTCAGCAGCCTACGCTTTCGACAAGGGCAACGTCTTTGGCGACTGCTCTACGTTTAACCTAAAAATCGGATATCATGGCAAGATACTTTAAGTTTTTAGCTATTGGTGTACTATTCACTATTCACTATTCACTATTCACTTCTTGTCAAGAAGGTGGTGATGCTGGCGACCTGTGGGGACAGTGGCGTCTGGAGGGACGCGATGACATGTATGTCAGTTTCTCAGGCACCATCACGCAGTTCCGCAAGAACAATGGCCAAGCTGTCTTTGCCAAGTTCCAGCACGAGGGTGACAGCCTGTTCATGCAGTGCTCGTCCATCTACGGCGAGAAGTCGGACACCACATTCGTTGAAGACGACTTCGGCATGAAGCCTTTCACCAACATCCGTCTGCGCATCGACGCCCTCGACAGTGACCGATTATTGCTTAGCAAAGACGGTCAGCACTGGGCATTTGAGAAATACTAATCCCATCAATATTTTTTCGCCCTCAAAGAAGGCAAAAAGTGGGTTTAGCCTACATAACCGCACCTAACCTTTTAATTTTCTGATATTTAGACTATGTAGGCTTGCCTCTTAAGCCTACATACAGCCTACATAAGCATACAGAACAGAATTCTCTAGAAAATTTCTTAAATTCTCTAGAGAATTTCGCAAATTATCTAGAGAATTTGTCGATTATACAGCTAATACAGAGACGAGAACAACTGTCCCTGCAACGGGAACAGCTAATACGAAGACAGGTACAGCTGATATAAAACACCCAATTTATGTAGCCTTTATGTAGGCTCAAAAGGCAAGCCTACATATATTAAAATACTGATAATCAGCGATTTAAGCAGTATCATGTAGGCTAAACCCACTTTTTGCCTTCTTTGAGAGCGAAAAAATTTGGTGGTATCAGTTTTATTTATTACCTTTGCAAGCAGAAGCGCAAGATAACGCGTAAACAAATCATTATCAGAAACTTAAAACAAAACAACATGACACAAATTACGATAATAAAAAAAGCGAAAGGTAAGGATACACTCGTCCTGAAGACCATAGAAGAGCTGGCGGAACATATCCGTCAGGGAGAATATGCCGAGCAGGTTCAGCGCCTGCGCAACCACTTTCCACTGTTTGACGGCACACGCAGTGTAGATGGTGAACTAGAGGGCTTCGAGGAATATACGAAGGGACTGCCCCGCATCTTGTTCGCCCTGGAACAGAAGAAGCACGGCGAACAACGCGTCACCTTATCTTATACAGGACTGGTGCTGCTGGAGGTGAACAACCTGACGGGACGTGAGGAGGCCGAGGCCATCCGTCAGGGTGCTGCCGAACTACCCCAGACACTGATGGCATTTGTGGGCGCCGACGGACAGTCGGTAAAGATTGTGTGTAGGGGAGAATTGCCAAAGGGGTTAGAGGTGAGAAGTGAGGGGTTAGAGGATAGCTTTGCACTCTTTCACGAGAACCTGTACGAGCGGGCCCGTCTGATTTATAATGGTCAGTTGGGTGTAACCATCGAGAAGCTGGAGCCCAGAACCACCCGCATCTGCTACATGTCCAGCGACGCTGGCGTGTACTACAATCCTGATGCCGCCTCCATCTTCGCCAAGGCCGAGAAGCCTACGGAACTGACGTTGCGCCGCGCCACCAAACAGCCGTTGAGCGACGACCACGACCAATACATCTCCATGCATACCGCCTATGAGTTCAACATGACCAAGGCACTGGACGAGACCACGGGTATCGACGACGAAGACCTGCGCCGTCATAGTGTGCTGACACTGTTGGCACAATACTGTCTGGAGACGGGCATCCCGATGGGTGTCGCCCAGCATCTGACTAGGCTGCGCTCGTGGCTGAACAGCGATCCTATGCTGGTCAACAAGACCTTCGAGAACGTCTATCGCGACGAGCACCTGCTGAAAATGGCCACGAAGCGAGGCATCACGCTGACCCGCCACATGTCGCCCGAGGCGCTGTTGACGATGAAGATCAACACATTCCTCACGGAGAACTACGACCTCCGCAAGAACGTGATGCGAGGGGTGGCAGAGTATCGTCCACGGACAGGCATTGGTTTCTCGTACCAGGACCTGACGGAGGAGGCGCGCAACAGCATTACCATGCGAGCCCTGGAGCAGGGCATCCGCTGCTGGGACAAGGACATCCGCCGTTTCGTCAACTCAGAGGACATCACCCCCTACGACCCCATCAACGAATGGCTAGAGCGTCTGCCCCAATGGGACGGCAAGGACCGCGTGACGCCGCTGGCCCAGCGCATACCTACCGACAACGAGACGTGGCCCCATCTGTTCCACCTGTGGATGCGCTCGATGGTTGCCATGTGGCTGGGCAAAGGTCAGCTGACGGGTAATGCCCTTGTACCTCTTTTAATTGGTCGACAGGGCTGTGGCAAGTCCAGTTTCTGTCGCATCCTCATGCCTCGCGAGGTGATGGACTACTACAACGACCGCATCAACTTCAAGAACGAGTCGGACCTGAACCTCGGCCTGACGTCGTTTGCGCTCATCAACCTGGACGAGTTTGACAAGATTACCCAGCGGCAGCAGATTGTGCTAAAGTACCTGTTGTCGACGGCTGATCTGAAATACCGTCCACCCTATGGCAAGGCCTACTCACAGCATCGTCGCTATGCGTCGTTCATTGGCACCACCAACGAGACACATCCGCTGACAGACCCCACAGGCAGTCGTCGCTTCATCTGTACGCTCATCACGGGCGACATCGATTTCCAGACACCCGTCGATCACTCACAGCTCTATGCCCAGCTGAAACAGGAGATAGCCCAAGGCCAGCGCTACTGGCTGACGAAAGATGAGGAGCACCAGCTGATGGAGCACAACCTCGTATTCCAACAGCTCAGCGGACTGACCGAGATGTTGATGTCCGTCATCCAGAAGCCACACGACGGCGAAGGTGAGTGGATGACGCTGAAAGACCTGTCAGCCCTGCTGAAGAGTCACTTCAAAGGCTACAAGGAAGAAGCCTCCACATTCCAGAAGATTGGAGGTATCCTCTCACGTCCGGAGTACAAATTCGAGAGTCGCCGAACAACCGAAGGTATGTTGTATCTGATCCAAAAAAGGTAACAATATGTACGATATGAAATGCATGAACGTTATGAAATTCTACAAAAGCATCGCATCCTTCCTCCTTCTCCTGCTGCCACTAACGATGAGTGCGCAACAAGAGAAACTGTCCATGTGGCTGAAACAGGGGACAGAGAAAAGAGGTGAGAAGCTAGAGGTGAGAGGCAAGAAGGCAGAGGTAAGTAGGCGAGCCGCGAGCGACGACAGGCTGGTCACCGTCTTCGTGCGCACCAGTGAGACACTGACAGAGGAGATGCTGGTGGAGTATGGCGGCAATATCTATGCGCAACTAGGCGATATCAGCATCATCACCATCCCCATGTCGCAGATTGGAAAACTCATCGAGAACCCGACGGTACTGCGTGTGGAGGCCAACCAACGCGCTGAGGTGACACTCGACACGGTGCCACGGGTCAGCAACATCCTGCCAGTCTATGAACGGACTGCCGAACACCAGGCCTTCACGGGTAAGGGCGTCGTCATGGGACTGGTTGACGTGGGCTTCGACCTCACCAACCCCACCTTTTATAATAATGTGTCGCTGAGCGACTACCGCATCAAGGCCTTCTGGGACCAGCTGGCCAAGCCACATGACGAGAAGTTGCCTGTCGGCAGAGATTTTCTCACCACTGGCGACATCCTGGCACAGGGCTGTGCCACTGATGGCAAGACCCAAGCGCATGGCACCCATACAGCAGGTATTGCCGCCGGCAGCGGTTACGACATGCCCTATCGTGGGGTGGCCTACGAGAGTGATATTTGTCTGGTGGCCAATGCCGTGAGCAGCGACACCATGTATATTGACACGCAGGACTACTATCTCTACACCTCAGCGACGGATGCGCTGGGCTTCAAATACATCTTCGACTATGCCGAACAGCAGGGCAAGCCATGTGTGGTGTCGTTCAGCGAGGGCTACACACCCTATATGGACGACGATGACCTGTTGTATAACGACTTCTTGGAACGGCTCATCGGACCAGGGCGCATCTTCGTAGCCTCAGCAGGCAACGAGAGTCACCAACTGACATATATCGACAAACCCATGGGCAAGGAGCAGGCGGGGGCCTTCCTGAATACGAGCAAGCAGAACGCCTTGTACCGCATCAAGAGTCAGGAACCTGTCACTCTGACATTCTATGCCTACACAGCAGGCAGCACGCCCACACACCAGTTGCAGATTGCCGCAGACGACGAACGCTGGTCGGGAACCATCATCGATACGCTCTTCGTAGGCAATGACACGCTGGCTATCGTCATCAACAGCTATCCCTCGGCATTCGACCAACAGGGAAGCATTGCGATGGTGCAGTTGCTAGGCAACAAAGCCATCAACAGGATGTCGCCCATCGCCATCGTTATTGGTGGAAGCAGCCAGCAGGCGGCAGTCTTCGGCTCTGCGACCTATGCGTTGGCCAACCGCGATACCGACCCACGATGGAACGACGCCATGGTGAGTCACAACATCCTAGGACCAGGCTGTCTGACAGCACCCATCTGTGTGGGGTCTACGACACACCGCCTGGGATTCCGCAACATCAACGGTCAACGGAAGGGGAGCCTCTATGACGGCGAAGAAGCTGGACTGTGGAGTCCTTTCTCTTCTGTCGGGCCGACACTCGACGAACGCACCAAGCCCGACATCTGTGCACCTGGCAGGAACGTCATATCAGCATACAGCAGCTACTATCGGGAGGCCTACCCTACCGCGACAGACTACGATGTAGCCACCTCAGAGGTCAACGGACGCAGCTACCCCTGGCACACGGATTCCGGTACGTCGATGGCGTGTCCTGTAGCGGCAGGTATCATCGCCTTGTGGCTACAGGCCAAACCTGACCTGACACGCGACGACATCATGGGTGTCCTGCAGCGCACCAGTCGCTATCCAGAGGAAGCGCTCAGCTACCCCAACAGCAAATATGGTTATGGTGAGATTGATGCCTACCGTGGTCTGCTGGACATCCTGGGCGTTACAGCCATCAAGGAGATTAGTCAGCACGAGCCCAGCGATGCACGCATCTGGGCCAGCGATGGTCTGTTGCACATTGTTTTCAACGATGTGCCCACGACACCCGTTGCTGTTACCATCTACACCACTGGCGGCAGCGTGGTTGATCGTTCACCCATCAATACCAACGACAACCACGTAATTTTGCCCTTACCCACTCTGAGCAAAGGAATTTATGTCGTTCAGCTAGGCACCAGCGGCTCTGCACTAATCAGAATCTAACGCTTACTTGTTCTTGACAAGGTTGTCCTCCGCATCGTCGTAATGGTCGGTGGAATGGAAGATGCGGGTGATGCCACGCATTTGGATGCGCACATGGTCGCAGAAACTATGCCACATCGACTGGTTACCAATAGTACCATAACCCGTTATGGCACGACAACGGCGGTCGCGCACAAAGACTATCTTTCCATACTTCTTCAGGTTCAGCGCCATAGAGCCATCCTCCCCACGGATAATGTCCACACGATAGGGTTCCTGACGACCATAATCGGCATTATAGGCAAACACAAGGCCACGCACGCTGAGTTCCGGACGCTTGAAATGCTGAATCCACAGAAACAGGTCGCGCGCCATCTCAAACAGTCGCAAGGAGAGCTTACTATGATTTTCGTCTGGGAAGTAGCTCCACGTAGCAGAGACACAGCTGACACCTGGCTTCAACAGGTGGTCTAGCATGATTTCATAATACTGCGGCGGATAGAGTGTGTCGCTGTCGACATCGAAATAGAAGCGGCCCTTGGCATGTTGCAACCCACAACGACGGGCATAGCCACAGGAATGTTGGTATTCTGTATAATAAGGTATGCCCGACTTCTCATAGATTTCGGCCGTGCGGTCTTTCGAGTCATTGTCAACGCCAATAATCTCGACAGGATATTTACACCGTATCTCGCTGATAGCCCACAGACACGCCTGCAAGTGCTTCTCTTCGTTATAGCCTATCACCACAATACTAGCCAGTGGCTCAGAACTCTGCAATGCTGCCAAACGCTCACGGGTCTCGTCAATGATATATTGGGGAACCTCACTGAAAGGTTTCCCATAGATACTCATGTATTTATCATACCAATTTGCCATAGTCTCAATCGCGGATTCTACCATGCAAAGGTAATAAATAAAATTAAATAAATGGTAAAATGAAGAGTTTATCATTGCCGAAAATTAAAAAATATGTTAAATAATCGCCTCATTTAATCATTTTTCAACCACTTCTAGTGCTAAAATAATTTAAAATCCGTACATTTGTAAGCAAAATACAAAACTTAAACACTTAAATTATGAAGAAATCTATTACAATTGCAATGCTGTCAGCACTTATTATGACAGGTTGCAGCAAGATGGACTCCGTGGGCAATGCACCTCAACAGCCCAGCGAGAGCGAAAAGGCCATTGCTAACTTCGAACAGAAATATGGTGTCAAGATCGACTCTAATCAGGATTGGAACAGTATCGTTAGCAATGAAGTAACAATCACAGCCAATGCCAACCTGGACGACATCGTAAAGGTTCAGATTCTGACAGAGTCACCCTTCCTGAACAACGAGGCCAAAGTATTGAACGAGGCCCAAGTCCAAAAGGGAGGCACGGTCAAACTGACCTACTCTACTCCAAACATCTATGAGAAGTTGATTGCTGCTTGTGTCGACAGCAAGGGTGTTTACTTCATCCAGGTATTCAATGTAGGACAGCAAAGCGTTAGTTTCCCACAAGCTAATGCCTCATCACGCAGAGCCGCTAAAAGCGAGGTTCCCACTTTCGAGAAAATTAAACTGGGAGCTTCTAAGAAGTCATTGAACACACAGCGTACGGAGTCGAGCGATGCCAAATATGACGCATGGAACGACTCAAAATGGAGTGACCAGATGTGGGCCCCTGTGGATCAGGAGTTTGATAACGAATGGAAAATGGATATCTGTGTAGAAAATGGCTATCAAGTCAAAGATAGAGGTGTCATCTTCCGTGATATTCCAGACTTTACTGAGGATGAGCGAGCAAATGTGGAGGCCATCCTTAATGGTTTCCTTCATAAGTATGTAAACAAAGCCAAGAAGATAAAAAGGAATAATCTTCCTGCCATTCGCAACAGCGCCTATTTCAAGACTGACAACAACTATTTCGAGACTGACGGCAATCCCGTTACCCTGATTCCCATCCAGGCCTTTACGGACGACTTCAAGCAGAACCATATCTACTACTATTATTTCAAGCCGGAGGATATTCCATCAGGCATGAGCGAGGTAGACTATATCAAGCAGCTGCCCAAATACAAAGCCATACAGGTGGAACGTGTACAGACAACTACCGAGAAAAATGACAGTGCCATCTACCACAGAAAGGAATTCCTGCTGCCGTTCTATAAAGGCACACCTGCCAAAGGAGACGTCGAAGCTAGCGCCATCTTCCCTGCCGGCTATAAAGTTGGTTTCCTGAACCAGAAATGTCAAAGCGGCACTGATATCTCAAACGTGGAATACGGATGCACATACGGTGACGGTCGTCTGAATGAAGAGGTGAACCATTTCGGAAACTTCCAAAAAGCCCTAGATAAGAGTTTAGGCGGTGAAACCGAGGGAGGCATGACCTATACAGACCCGCGTATTGCTACGTTCACTGCCAACGGAAAGACCTATATGTGCTTTGAGGAAGGTGTAGACTGCAACTTCACCGATATGGTGATTGAGGTTGCCGGAGGTCTTATCCAAATCGATGAGACCCCTCAGCCAGAGGCAGAAGCCTACACAATGTGCTTCGAGGACCGTCCTCAGACTGCCGACTACGACATGAACGACGTTGTTCTTCGTACCACACGTCTTAGCGAAGACAAGATTCAGCTCAGCATTATTGCCTGCGGTGCTTACGACGCCCTTGTATTGGGTGGTATCCAAGGTACTGAGGAGAAAGGCTTCAATGGCAAAGAAGTCCATGAGTTGTTCGGATACGATTATGGGCAAAAGGTATTCATCAATACCGAAAAGAATGCTGAGTACAAAGAGCCAGTCACCGAAATTGTTACCGTTGCAAAGAACCTGCGCATGGACGACTTCCTGAAGTCAATCTACATCGAGAATCGCACAATGGGAAAAACCGTTAAGATGCCAGAAAAGGGTGAGGCCCCCAACGCCATCATCGTTCCTATCAGCTTCCGTTATCCGCTGGAGAAGAAGAGCATAACAGATGCTTATCCCGATTTCCTATCGTGGGCTGTGGACATAAATGTGAGCAAAGACTGGTATCTCTATTGGGTTGAAGACTTAGTTTATCCCGACAAGTTCAGTAATCAGTAAACAATCTTAATTGATAGACGATAATGAGGATGTGTTTGACGCATCCTCATTATTGCTTTTTTACTTTGCTTCATCAGACTCTCAAATAGTCCGTGCCACATATTTACAAAATTTTGTTCAAATATATGACTAAAATTTTGATATATCAAATATTATTTCTATTTTTGCAATACAAATATGAGAATCGCATATATCATAGATTCAATGGCATTCAAGGGAGGTGCGGAGCGTATCATTTCAGAGAAGATGAATGAACTTTCTGCAGATGATAGTTATTGCATCTATTTAATCACCTGCTATCAGTTCCCTGATGAAACACCAAACACCTATTATATATCAGAAAAGGTAGGGCAAATCCATCTACAGATTCCCGTACACCGACAATATAAATATCACTACCCGAGACGTCTTTGGGAAAAATGGAGATATCACCATTTGCTTAGCCAAAAACTGGCAAAGACTATCGACTCCATACAACCAGACATCATCGTTGGCGTGGGCTATACATTGGCAGACGTTGTATGTAGTATTCCCTGTCAGGCAAAGAAGGTCATTGAATCGCATGAAGCCCGACATTTTACGATGTCGAACGTCTTATATCGTGAACGTTCTCCACTCTCCAAGATGTTTGTTGGCATCTATAGAAAGATCTACCTCCGTACCATCGAGAAGAAGGCATCTGTCGTTGTCTGCCTAACTCGCGAAGATGCTATTGATTGGCAAAAAGCACATCGTGTAGAGGTGATTCCTAATTTCTCGACTATGCAGGTAACGGCCATAAGCTCGGGAACGAGCAAGCGGGTTATTGCTGTAGGACGCCTGGAATGGCAAAAAGGCTACGACAAACTTATCCGTATATGGAAGAATGTATATACAAGGCATCCAAACTGGCAGTTAGACATCTTTGGAGAAGGAACCCTTAAGAATGAGCTACAGACACAAATCCGACAGGAGCAGGTAAGTAACATTACTATTCATCCATTCACAGATAATATCAGTAAGGAATATGCAAACAGCTCCATCTGTGTGCTAACATCGCGTTTTGAAGGTTTTTCCCTGGTACTGCTTGAAGCCATGAGACATGGTGTTCCTTGTGTAACATTTGACTGCCCATACGGTCCTAGTGACGTAGTTGATAACGGAAAGAACGGATATGTGATTGAGAACGACAATATCGAATTATTTGCAGAAAAATTAAGTGAACTGATGGATCATCCCGAGACACGAAAAACTTTTTCTGAAATGGCTATAGTGAAAGCAAAGATATTTGATAAAGAAGTTATTATGCGACAGTGGAAATCGCTGTTTGAATCACTCTTAAAAGAATAGCTCCAGGACCCCATAGTTGATGATTATGACACAATTGAGTATTATAATTCCAGTATATCAGGTTGAGAACTACATCCGTGCTTGTCTGGAAAGCATCTACAGACAAGGTATGAAGGAAGATAGTTTCGAGGTGATCGTTGTGAACGACGGTACCAAAGACCGAAGCATGGAAGTCATTCAAGATATCACTAAAGAGCATAGCAATATCACTGTCATCAACCAAGAGAACCAAGGACTCTCTATGGCAAGAAACAATGGTATGGCAAAGGCTAAAGGAGAATATATATTGCTAGTGGATAGCGATGACTTGTTAGCAGACAAGTGCCTATCACCACTAATAGCAGAAGCTTGTCGGAAAAAACCAGACTTGGTGGTGGCAGACTTCCAAAAGATGAACGACAAAGATATTGAGGATACTCTTCAGAACAACACCTTATCCGTGTCTCTTAATACAGAAGAGAAGAGTGGTTGGTCATTATTGCTGGAAGACCTGAACCCACGGCAATGCTACGTATGGCGAACGATTTACCGCAGAGAATTTCTTGTCAATAATAATATCCGTTTTGTGCCAGACATTTACTATGAAGACATTCCTTTTACCCACGAGTGTTTTCTGAAAGCTGGTAGATGCTTAAGAGTGCACAATCTGCTATATATTTATAGAATAGGCCACGCTTCCATTACAACGGCCATCAACATCAAATCAGGAAAAGATCTTGCAACAACAATTGCCAAGACATGGGCACTTAGGAATATCGATGGGCTCTCAACAGAAATCATACAGAGAATCTGCGACAATGTCTTTGCATCATTCTCGGTGCTGCTATATGCCATTGTCCACGATGTAAAGAAAGCTGCAGACAGAAAAGAAATCCTGATGCACCTAAAAAAGGTGGCACCCGACCTACGTTTTTCCAACGGTCTGAAGCAGAAATTTGTATATTTCCTTTATCGTTTCATACCCATTACTTTCATAGAGACACGGGTATTACTGACTAGAATAGACCAAAAGAAACAGTAAAAAACACAACCGCAATGAGGATTGTATATGTTACAGAGACAATGGTCTCATCGGGGGGAACAGAAAAAATGCTGTCAGAAAAAGCCAGTTACTTGGTTGATGTCTTCGGCTATGATGTTACCATCATCTCGTGTACACAGATAGCAGGACAGGCTAACACATTTCCATTGTCACAGAACGTCAAGCAGATCAATCTAGCTATACCCTACTATCGACAATACCATTACGGTTATCCGAAACGACTGCTTGTGAAATGGGAAACAAATCAAGCGCTTAAAAAGCTATTGACCAAGACAATCCATCAGATAGACCCTGACATAGTTATTGGTGTGGCTCGTTTTGCTGCCGACATTGTCACAACCATCAAGTGCCGTGCAAAAAAAATCATTGAGTGTCATGAAGCACGTCCTTTCATCATGGCAGACATAGAAGGAAACAGGCCTCTGATTTCGCGACTATACACCAATCTCATCTTGAAAAAGAGATATTTTCGAATGATTGAACGGAATGCCGATGTAGTAGTAACTCTGACAGAAGGCGATAGTCATCTGTGGAAGAAAGCCCGTCACGTAGAAGTGATTCCCAACTTTTCGACAATGGCTGTCAGCAGGATGGCAGACTACAAAAACAAACGCGTCATTGCTGTTGGCAGACTCTCTGCAGAGAAGGGATATGACAGACTCTTAAAAATTTGGAAGAAGGTATCACCACAACATCAGGATTGGTCACTGGAGTTCTTTGGCGACGGAAAATTACACAGTATGCTGACAAACATGATTCTAGAACTTCAGTTGCAAAATGTTAGCATCAACCCACCAACGCCCTATATCAATGAAGAATACGGCAAGAGTTCCATCTGTGTAATGACCTCACATTTCGAAGGGTTCCCACTGGTACTACTTGAAGCCATCAAACACGGACTACCATGTATTGCATTCGACTGTCCCTTTGGACCTGCAGGCGTCATCCAAGATAGTAAATGCGGGTATCTTATTGAAGATAATGACATAGAACAATATGCCCAAAAACTAAGCCTTCTAATGGATCGGGAAGATATTTGGAAATCATTATCAGAAGGAGCCATCAAACGTAACGCAGACTTTTCTGTGGAAACAGTCATGAACCGTTGGCGACAACTCTTTGAAGATTTGGTGCCTGCTAAATCCACTTAATCGTCTTTCCTACCATCCATATCGTTCCTATCGCCAACCACGCAGGTAGTTTGCTGACAGTGAAGAAGAAAAGATGGAAGGGCTTATAACGCTTAAACCTCAGAATCTCCGACAATGTTGCTGGATGCTTTAACTCTTGTCGAATTTCTTTATTGGAAAGACGTTCCGAAAAACGACTACGATGCCTTAAAGCAACACACACCGCACGAAACTTATGTTTGACAACCCTGGCACAATGTACATCATAAAATGAGCGGTCTTTCAAACGGGCACAATGTGAAGTCATCATAGAATCCGTATGGAACCGTTCACGTATTTCACGAATAGGAATCTGTTTTCTGCTCATATAGCCCATAATTGAGTCTGGGCGAGACACATAATTATATGTAATATCAGGCAAAATGACAGCAGTATTCACCTCTGAATAATAATCGGAAAGGAATAATGCATCCTCATCTTTCCGTCCATAAAACTGTAGCTCGTTCTTTCTAAGGAAATCAACAGAAAACAATATATTCCAAACTACGATAGCTATATGCCAGCGCAAATCTTGACAAACGAAATTGGCAAAGGCATCCTTTCCCTGAATTAAGTGATATTCCGTATACTGATAAGTAGGTAACTCCTCACCAGTATCCAAAGCAACTCTACGGTGAGAAGCAATAGCAACATCAGTGCTGTATTTCTCTGCTTGTTCTACCAGCAACTGAACCGTATTGAATTCCATATAATCATCAGAATCAATAAAATAAAGGTATTTACCCTTACATTCACGGATTGCCGTATTTCGAGCCTCGCCGATACCTTGATTCTTATTATGACGGACAATTCTAATAAGACCACCATGAGGATGCGATTTCTGCAAAGAATCAACAATCTCCATCGAATGATCAGTTCCTAAATCATCAACCACCAAAATCTCTAAATTAGTATAAGTTTGATTCAATACAGACAATAAACATTTCTCTATATATGGCTCAACATTATATACAGGGATACCGATTGTTACTAACGGACTAGTATTATCTTTAGTGATTTCCATAATTACTATATTCGCTTATTTCATACATTGTTTCAAATCCCATCAATCACACGCTTCATCTGATATTTCCACGCTAACAACGAAACTGTTCTGCGAATATCATCTGGAGACATGGAAGAACGATTCAAAAAATCAAGTATCTGACATATTTCAACAGGTGAATCGTCAGCTGGAGCCTTCAGCACATAGGGTTGCTGATCGAAGTCGCTGTCTTCTTCACTATAAATAAAGGGAATGCCACGGGCAGCATACTCTCTATTCTTAAGGGTCTTAATACGGGTTATACCACTGCGGTGGCGTGCCAATGAACCAATGGCAAACTGGCACTGATTAAAGACGGCAGTCAGTTCGTCCCCAAAGAGTTTACCATGAAACACCACGTATTTCTCTATGCCAAACTGGTGAATAATGGCTTGGAAGTCGCGCATCATCGATTCACTAACGCCCCCTACCACATGAAAGAATACGTTTGGCTTATTACTATTAGCAACTGGTTGTTGGCGATAGTATTCTCCAAGACCTTTGATGAGTCTATCAAATCCGTGCCAAGGGTGTACCTCCGCTACGCCTATCAAATGTATTTCATTAGTAACTGCTATTGGTTTATGCAATGGAATGCTATCAAAATCAACGCCATTACTAATACAAATTGTTCGCTGTCCAAAAATTTCCTGCTCATCTGTAAACGTGACAATGGCATCCATATACGAAGCCAACTTACAACGGAACATCTTATCAAAAATATGTTCTATCCTATATTTCAAAGGCAATGTTGCAAACTCACCATCATATGGATAAGTTGGTACCTCCATCACAGACTTGATGTCATCTGCTTGCAAACGCTTAAATAATCGGATATTGAATGGTGACGCATTCATGAAACAACGAACATAAACAAGTTGGATGGCATGCTCTCGACAATAGTCATTGATACAACGATAATCCATACGTTGCAAAAGCGTTGCAAACCGACCTCGTCCATAGTTGTGGATAACTTTTCCATCAACATACCGACAGCGCGACCCATCGGCAGCAATGTCGTAATAGCACAAATGTACTTCATGACCATTCTGCCGCAAGCCTTTAATCTGTGCCAGCATCTTCTTCGAGATACCGCTGGCCTCCTCAAAGCCGTGATAGGTTAGAAATAGTATCCGCATTATTCGTAAAGTTTGCCACAAATTTACGAAGAAAATTTGGATTAATCAAGATTTATCCGTATTTTTGTACGCAGAAATGAAAAGAATATGCTTTCTGACCGACTCCATCTTCTCGTTTGGCGGTGTTCAGCGAGTGACGGCGGTGATTGCCAAGGAATTGGCGAAGGATTATGATGTGACCATTGTCACTAAAGACAAGCCGGAGCAGAAAGACACTACGTTCTACGGACTTGACAAGACCAACATCGATTATCGGTTCTTTTCCTTTCCTGAAGTTTCACGATGGAAATATTACTTCTGCAAGGCCTACAGCTACCTCTATCGTCGCCATCTGCCCCAGACGCATCTGACGTCCGACCTTTATGCCTACAGTTCGTTCCCACATGAACAGCGCAAGGCTCTGTACAAAGAATTAAGAGAAGGCCACTACGATGTTATTATCGGTGTACATGCTCCTTTGGCTGTGCGTCTGGCCACCTGTCGCCACCACCTGCAAGGAACGCGTCTCATTGGTTGGATACACAACTCCTATCAAGCGCTCTTTGGTGAAGGATCACTCTATATCGGGCCAGAACTCTGCAAACACTATGAGTTACAGTTGGCTAAGCTTGACAAGACAGTAGTACTCTGTCATGACGATGCCCCAAAATATCATATCCCCACGGAGGTCATCTATAACCCACTGACGCTAGTGCCTGGGGCCCCCTCAGAGGGTACATCAAAGAAGTTCCTGGCTGTAGGTCGCTTCTCTCGTTTGCACAAAGGCTTCGACCTGTTGATAGAGGCTTTCCGCATCTTTGCACAAGACAATCAAGAATGGACACTCGACATTGTAGGAGAGGGCGTTGAAGAACCCCTCTATCAGCAGCTCATCGAGAAATACCACCTGCAGGATCGTATCACCATTCATCCCTTCACCAACAATATCCAGCAATACTACCATGAGGCACAGGTCTATGTGCTCTCATCACGCTGGGAAGGCATGCCCTTGGTCTTGATGGAAGCCATGTCTCATGGATTGCCTATCATATCGTCGGATCTACCTATATGCACGGAAATTATGGGCGACTTCGGACTCTACTTCTCTAATGGCGATGTCAACGATTTAGCTCGTCAGATGCATGCAGCCACCCAACTCGACTGGCCCTGTACGTCACAGAAAGCCATTGCTATCGCTCAACAATATAATATAGACACCATCAGCCGTCAGTGGCATCAAATCATAGAAGCATGAAAGACAAAGAACAACTACGAGAGGGACTGAAAAGTTCACCACGCCTGAAGCGATTTCTGGACTACCTCATCATGAACCAGCGCGATGCCCGTCCACGGTGGTATATCCGACTGTTGGCACCGCTCTACCAGCATCGTGGCAGTGGATCGAAAATCTACTGGAGCGCTCGCATGGACACACCACCCTATCGTCGTTTCTGGTTGGGAAAACGTAGCGTCATCGAGTCCTTCTGCTGCATCAACAATGCCGTGGGTGATGTCACCATTGGCGACAACACACGCATCGGCATCCACTGCACTGTCATTGGTCCCGTCTGCATAGGCAATAACGTCAACCTGGCACAAGGCATCACGGTGACGGCCCTCAACCACAACTTCGAAGATGCCACCAAGCGCATCGACGAACAAGGCGTCAGCACGAAGCCTGTCGTCATTGGCGACGACGTGTGGATTGGTGCCAATGCCGTCATTCTGCCTGGCGTCACCATTGGTCGTCACTGTGTGGTAGCAGCAGGTGCCGTCGTCACCAAGGACGTGCCAGACAACACACTGGTTGGTGGCGTTCCTGCAAAAGTTATCAAAACACTCACCCCTCACCTCTAACCCCTAACCACTATGAAAATCGGTATCGAGGCCCAGCGCATTTTCCGCAAGAACAAGCACGGCATGGATTATGTCGTCTTGCAGGAAATCAAGGAACTGCAACAGATGCAGACTGACGACGAGTACTACGTCTTCGTCAAGCCTGGCGAGGACCGTTGTGTGGAAGACTCTGCCAACATACACATCGTCGAGCTGAGCTGTCCCTCCTACCCGCTCTGGGAACAATGGGCACTGCCGCGCGCTGCCAAGAGGTATGGCGTAGAGCTGCTCCACTGCACCAGCAATACGGCACCCATCTGGTGCGACATTCCCCTGGTGCTCACCCTCCACGACATCATCTTCCTAGAGCCTCGCGACAAAAGCAACAAGTCACTCTATCAGAATATGGGATGGTTCTACCGCAGACTGGTAGTACCTCGCATCCTGGACAAGTGCCAACGCATCATCACCGTTTCCAATTTCGAGAAAGACAACATCATGCGCAAGCTGGGCATCCCCGAGGAGCGCATGGCGATGATATACAATGGCTACAACGACTGGTTCCAGCCGCTAAGCTCCCCTCCCCTTTGGGAGGGGTTGGGGAAAGGCTTTTTCTTCTTCCTCGGCAACACCGACCCCAAGAAGAATACCGAGCGTACACTGGTGGCCTACTCCAAATATCTGGATCAGTCGGCTGTCAAGCGTCGCCTGCTGATGGCCGACCTCGACCGCAACTACCTCAACGACATCATCCGCCGCAACCATATCGAGAACATCGTGCCCATGCTCGACATGCCGGGCTACATTCCCAATAGCGAGTTGCCCAAGATTTACAATAACGCCTTTGCCTTCCTCTACACCTCCCTGCGCGAGAGTTTCGGCATCCCCCTATTGGAGGCGATGGCATGCGGCACACCCGTCATCACCAGCAAGACGTCATCCATGCCCGAGATTGGTGGTCCTGACGCTATCCTCATCAATCCTGAGCATAGCGACGAGATAGCACAGCAGATGCTACGTCTGGAGACAGACCAGACGTTCTACGAACAACAAAAACAAGTGGGATTAGCGCGCGCCAAACTCTTCTCTTGGCGCAAAACGGCAGAACAGCTGCACCAACTATATCATTCCCTCAAATAGGTCGAGCGACAAGTCCTCCTGCGACACGGATGCTTCCTCATTAGCTACTGCTTCATCACGAAACAGCAGCATCAACTGTTGGGCATCCTTCGAACCCGTAGTGTTCAAACGGTAACAGCCACGCTGGCCTGTACTTTCAATGAGCGACTGTTGTGACTTTGAATTCTTCAACAGATACTGCTGCACGTAACTACGCACCTCCTCATAGTCCGGCTGATGGAAAAAGGTACAGTTCAGGTTATAAACGTGCCTGCTGATATTCTGCACGCTTATACCCCGCTCACCAGCCTCAGTGAGAATCTTCAGTATCTGTTGGTCGTATGTCATCTAAAAAAAGGCTGGCAAGCCTTTGTAGCTTCCAGCCCTTTTATGCTTTCTTCTAATTGATTAAGCAAGTGTAATCTTCTCGTCAGCAGCAGCCAGCTTGCCCTCTTTGAAGAGCCAGCCCAGACCCAGCAGAGTTTCCTCTTCGCTGATCTTAGCAGCCTTAGCGATTTCCTTAACAGTCAGCGCCTTCTCAGCAGCAGCAAGTGCCTGATAAACATCACCAGCCTTGAAACCTGCGTTCTCAGCGTTTACAGCGAAAGCTGCCTTTGCAGCCTTCTTTACAGCGGCCTTCTTTGTCTCCTCAGCCTTGGGAGCAGCGGCCTTCTTTGTAGTCTTCTTTTCTGCCATAGTTCTTTAAAAAATTATACGCTTAAATAGTATCCTATCTTTGCAATGCAAAATTAACTACTTCTTCCGTTTTATTTGTCGGCTAAACACTTATTTTTTAGAATTTTTCGCTAATTCTTGACTTACATCAAGTCGCCTAAAACCGAAAACGCTGGAATTAGTTTTCCTTGTCCTCAGTTTGCAACTCCACTTTCAGCTGCAATTCTTCCAACTGTTTAGGGTCCAATTCGCCTGGTGCATCGAGCATCACGTCGCGACCTGAGTTGTTCTTCGGGAAGGCGATGCAGTCACGGATAGAATCGAGACCAGCCATGATGCTGACAAAGCGATCGAGACCGAAGGCCAGACCAGCGTGAGGAGGTGCTCCGTATTTGAAGGCATTAATCAGGAAGCCAAACTGAGCCATCGCACGCTCTGGTGTGAAGCCCAGAATCTGGAACATCTTCTCCTGCAGTTTGCCGTCGTGGATACGCAGTGAGCCACCGCCCACCTCGATGCCGTTGCATACGAAGTCGTAGGCCACCGCACGCACCTTCTCAGGAGCAGTATCCAGCAAGGGGATATCGTCAGGATTAGGCAGTGTGAACGGATGGTGAGTAGCCATCAGGCGCTGTTCCTCGTCGCTCCACTCAAACAGGGGGAAGTCAACAATCCACAGGCACTTGAAAACGTTCTTATCTCTCAGTCCCAGACGGTCGCCCATCTCCAGACGCAGCGTGCAGAGCTGGGTACGTGTCTTGTTAGCCTTGTCGCCACTGAGAATCAGTACGAGGTCGCCATCCTTGGCACCCGTCTTCTCCTTCAGGTTCTGCCAAACCTCAGGCTGGTAGAACTTGTCGATGCTCGACTTCACAGTGCCGTCGCTGTTGAACTTCACATATACCAGACCCTTGGCACCCACCTGCGGACGCTTCACGAAGTCTGTCAGCTGGTCGAGCTGCTTGCGGGTGTACTCTGCACAGCCAGGAACCACGATACCACCGATGTACTCTGCCTCGTTGAAGACAGGGAACTCGCCCGTACCCTTCAGCACGTCCATCAGTTCCACAAACTCCATGCCGAAGCGCAGGTCGGGCTTGTCCGAACCAAAGCGACGCATAGCCTCGTGCCACGTCATACGCTCCAATGGTGGCAGCTCTACGCCACGAATCTCCTTAAACAGGTGACGTGCCAGGTCCTCAAAAATCTGGAGTACATCCTCCTGGTCAGCAAACGACATCTCCCAGTCAATCTGTGTGAACTCAGGCTGACGGTCGGCACGCAGGTCCTCGTCGCGGAAACACTTGGCAATCTGGAAGTAGCGGTCAAAGCCACTCACCATCAGCAGCTGCTTCAGCGTCTGCGGGCTCTGGGGCAGTGCATAGAACTGACCAGGATTCATGCGGCTGGGTACCACGAAGTCGCGGGCACCCTCAGGCGTAGAACCAATCAGGATAGGCGTCTCCACCTCGATGAAGTTCAGAGAGTCCAGGAAGTTACGAATCAGGATGGTCATCTTATGACGCAGCTCCAGGTTCTTGCGCACGCAGCTACGGCGCAGGTCCAGATAGCGGTACTTCATGCGGATGTCGTCACCACCATCGGTATTGTCCTCAATGGTGAAGGGAGGCGTCTGACTCTCGCTCAGCACGTTCAGCTTCTCAGCCAGAATCTCGATATCGCCCGTTTCCATCTTCGGGTTCTTTGCCTGGCGCTCGCTGACGGTACCCGTCACCTGGATACACCACTCACGACCCAGTTTGTTAGCCTGTTCACACAGGGCAGCATCCTTCGACTCGTCGAATACCAGCTGCGTAATGCCATAGCGATCGCGCAGGTCGACAAACGTCATACCACCCATCTTACGGGTCTTCTGAACCCATCCGGCCAGCGTCACCTGCTGACCAGCATCGGTGAGTCGCAGCTCACCACATGTCTTTGTCCTATACATTATTATATTTGTTTATTCGTTTTCGACCTGCAAAATTACGAAATATTTATGTAATTCTGCAAACAATAACCAAGAAATTACATAATGACGACAAAAAGCCCTGCATATGTTCTTAATTATTCAAATTCACTGTCAGTCGTAACAGGCCGATGCACTGGGTTTTGCTGTCGCAATTCAGGATGTGGAGGACAGGCTTAACGGAGAGATAATCATTGAGGTCGATATTACATACGAACTCAGTATCCCACTCGTCAACGCCCAGCATACGGACATAGTCGGAATAGAATCCGAATTGTACTTTGCCCAAGGCATATTGCGCTCCCAGGCCGTAGTAGTTGCGAAGCAAATCGTCGCTGCTGAAAGAATGGCCATAGGCTGCTATCAGCATGCAACGAGACGAAAGGGACTGTTCAGCATAAGCCCACGCAGTGGGGTACGTCTTGCGCCCGAGAGGTTCCTCCTGAAGTTCTTCACCATCGAAATAAATGTCGTACTCATAGTCATTATAGAGGCTGGCTCCCAGGAAATAGCGGCTGTCGCGATAGCGGTATTCTGCCTGGGCTAAGGCAAAGATGCCATCGTCCTTGGGACAAAAGCGGAACACATTGTTGCGACCAGTAAAATCCTGACTGGGAGTACCGTTATAGACGGAAGCTTGCAGGCACAGAGGGTCTGTCTCATAGACGTAGTGCAAGCCCATAGCGGCAAAGGGATAGGTAGGAACGAAGTAGTTGCAGCTGAGGATAGGAAAGTGACCGCTGGAAGGACTGGTATAGAGGGAAAGACCGTCACTGCAGAAGTAGTCTTCGTCCATGCAGCGAACGCCAGCAAAAAGGGTATGACGGTCATTGATGCGCCACTGGAGACCTGCCTTCTGGAGTGCAAAAGACTTGTCGTAGGCATCGAGATCCGAATAGCCCATCATATTCTCAAAGAGCAGCTCGTCGTGCGTGGAGGCCACGCTGAGTGAGGTAGCCTGAAAGGACAGTGACCGCGACAAGGGCAGTTCAGCGTGAAGCTGAAGGAGATTGACCTGGCTGGTGGTCTTAAAGTCGGTTTGCAGCTCACCAGTATATGTCAGTGCAAACTTAGGCTGCAGTTCAGTACTGTCGGCATTTTCTGCCATTACCAACTGACTGCACCCTAAGAAGAGTAGAATTATCATTAGAAGTATCACGCTGCAAAGATTTGATTTAACTTTCTTACATCATCACGATGGCATCGGTATCGACATAGACGGTAGGCTTCGTGCCCTTGGGGAAGAAGGCCTTGGTGTCTATCTTCTTCTGCAGAGGTGTGCCGTCGCTGGTGATGCCCACGACATACCACTTGGTGCCAGCACGACGGGCCATGATGCAGTATTTGCCAGGATAGCCGTCGATGAAACGGGTCTCGTCCCACGTGGTGGGCACCTGCTTCATGAAGTCGACAGCCCAGGCGGGAGCATCCTCGAGGTTGTTGGGAGCCATAGCGAAGTGCTGGACGCTGGACTGGAAGAGGACGGCAACAGCCAGTGCGAAGACATCGCTGGTCTTGCGAACGGTGCCGTGTTGGTTGTCCTTGTTATAGTATTTGTTGAGCGTAGAACCGCCAAAGTCCATAGAGCCTACGGTGTTGCGGATGAAGGGGTGGATGCAGGCATTGAAGGCCTCAGCATCGCAGGCGCCCTGTCCGAAGTGGAGGTTCTCAGAAGCCAAGACAGCCTCAGAAGCCACGTAGTTAGGATACATGCGCTCCCAACCGCGAGGCAGCGTGCAGCCGTGGAAGATGACCTGCAGACCAAACTCGTTGGCATCGGTGAGGATGTCCTCATAGAGCTGCATCATGGGTTGCTTGTCGCCACCAAAGAAGTCGACCTTGATGCCCAGGATGCCGTTCTCCTTCATCCACGCCATCTCCTTGCGACGAGCGGCAGACTTGTCCATCTTGCCCTTGGGCGACTGGGGAGCATCGTTCCACGAGCCGTTGCTGTTATACCACAGGAAGAGCCCTACCCCACGCTCACGACCGTAGCGTGCCAGCTCGGCCATCTTCTCGTAGCCAATCTGCACATCCCACAAGGCGTCAACCAACACAGAGCGCCAGCCCATAGCGGCAGAGAAGTCGATGTAGCGTTTCTGCTCGTCGAAGTTGCAGCTGGGGTCCATGCCGATAATCCACGACCACGAGCCCTTGCCATAGACATACTCCTTAGAGGCCTGGTACTTGGGACGAACAACGTCGTTGGTGACGGTGGTCTCCACGATAGGTGCCAGCGTAGTACCCAGGGTGATGGTGCGCCAAGGTGTCTCACAGGGCAGAGAGACAGCAGCAGAGGTGGTGCCAAAGCCGTTCATCTCACCTTCCTGAGGAAAACCAATCTGATACTTGTTGCCACCCTTGTTCAACAGTCGGCAACCCACATAGCCACCATCGGTGCCTGCCTCGCTGAGCAACAGCCAGCCAGCAGGAGTCTTGAAGAGACAGGGGAACGTGAAGCCATTGCCCCAGCCGTTCTTGCCCATCTGGTCGTCGAGGGTGTAGGACGTCTCGTAAGAGGGAGCGGTACGTGCAAAGCCACCCATAGGACCTGCCTGCGGACAGAGGAAAGTCGTTGTACCCTCAGGCATGACGAAACCACTGGCCTCGCCATTGACGACAGCCACCAGCACGTCGTTGCCACGAGCCTTCTTGGGATAAATCTTGTAGCGATAGGCCACGTCGCGATCGGTGATGTGGAACTGGATGTCGAGGGCCTGACGACCACCCTTCTCGAAATGGCAGACAGCCTCGGTGGCGTCGTAACTGATGTGACTCTGCTTGGTGGTCTTCAGCCAGTACTCGTCGTGCTGTTTCTTGCTGTCGACACTCTTCAACACGAGACCACTGGAGAGGTCGTCGATGTTGGTCAACAGACCCAGTGGCGAGGGCTGCAGGAAGGTGACGCCACCCAGTTGCACTTCGTAGGTAGGCTTGCCGTTCTGCACGTCGACCACGACAACGATGTTTCCATCAGGACTCGTCAGGCGCTCTGCTGCGCTGACACTCAGCATGCTAACAGCGGATAGCAATGCCAGGAATACTCTTTTTCTCATCTTTCTTTAGTACGTTTTATAGTTGGTAATTATTGTTAGTTAATCGTTTTCAGGATGTTGACGGCCTCCTCGATAGTCGGCACGTCGCTGATGACCATAGAGCGCTTGCCGTGCAGCTCGCGGAACTGGCAGCGTCGGGGATTGTGGCCCACGAAGTCCAGCAGCCGACCGAAGGCCTCGCTCTGGTAGAACGGACTGTCGTTCTGCGTAACGAAGAAGAGCGTCATGCGCTGTTGCTTGAGGACAATCTTCTCACAGCCCAGCGACTGTCCGATACGACGCAGGGGTACCACACGCATCAGTTCTTCGCCACAATGGGGAACGGGACCAAAACGGTCTATCAGACGGGTACGATAGGCTGCCACCTGCTCGTCAGTCTGCAAGCCATCGAGCTCGCGGTAGAGCAGCATGCGCTCAGAATCCGATGGCACATACTGGTCAGGGAAGTAGAGCTCGAGGTCAGACTCGAGGGAGCAGTCGGCTACGAATGAGGAATGAGGATTGAAGAATGAGGAATAGGTCTCGCTACGCTCAATTTCTGAATGACGAGTGGAGGATTCATCATTCTTCATTGAACATCGCTGAGAGCGAGCATTCTCCATTCCACATTCCTCATTCTTAATTTCCACCACCGCCTGCTGCAGAATCTTGACGTAGGTCTCGTAGCCCAGGTCGGCAATGAAGCCTGACTGCTCGGCACCCAGCAGGTTGCCAGCACCACGGATGTCAAGGTCTTGCATGGCGATATGGATACCACTGCCCAGGTCGCTGAAGGTCTCCAAGGCCTCCAGGCGGCGGCGACTCTCCTGAGGGAGGTCAGCCAACGGGGGCGCCAGCAGGTAGCAGAACGCCTTGCGGTTGCCACGACCCACACGACCACGCATCTGGTGCAGGTCGGAGAGCCCGAAGCGGTGGGCACCATTGATGATGATGGTGTTGGCATTGGGTATGTCGATGCCGTTCTCGACGATGGTCGTCGACAGCAGCACGTCGTAGTCGTAGTTGATGAAGTCGAAGATGATCTTCTCCAACTCCTCAGGTTTCATCTGTCCGTGCCCCACAGCAATGCGAGCATCAGGGACATACTTCTGTATCATCTCCTTGATGCGCTGCAGGTCGTTGATGCGCGGATTGACAAAGTACACCTGTCCATTGCGCGACATCTCAAAATTGATGGCATCGGCGACAATCTCCGCTGTCAGCGTATGTATCTCCGTCTGTATGGGATAGCGGTTGGGCGGCGGTGTCTGGATGATGCTCAGGTCGCGGGCACCCATCAGCGAGAACTGCAGGGTACGCGGTATGGGTGTTGCCGTCAGCGTCAGCGTGTCGACATTGGTCTTCATCTGGCGCAGCTTCTCCTTGGTAGAGACGCCAAACTTCTGTTCCTCGTCGATGATGAGCAGTCCCAGGTCATGGAACTTCACCGACTTGCCGATGAGTTTATGCGTACCTATTATAATATCTACCTTGCCGTCAGCCAGATCCTTCAGGAGTGCTGTGGTCTGCTTGGTGCTACGGGCACGCGAGAGGTAGTCTACACGCACGGGCATATCCTTCAGGCGTGAGGAGAAGGTCTGGTAGTGCTGATAGGCCAGCACCGTGGTGGGCACCAGCACAGCCACCTGTTTGCCATCGCACGCCGCCTTGAAAGCAGCACGCACAGCCACCTCCGTTTTACCAAAGCCTACGTCGCCGCAGACCAGTCGGTCCATGGGCTGTGCCTTCTCCATATCAGCTTTCACATCGTTGGTAGCCTTCAACTGGTCGGGGGTATCCTCATAGAGGAACGATGCCTCCAGCTCCTGCTGCAAGTAGGAGTCGGCAGAGAAGGCGAAACCCAGTTCACGACGACGGGCGGCATACAGTTTGATGAGGTCGCGGGCAATATCCTTCAGCTTGGCCTTGGTGCGCTCCTTCATGCGCTCCCACTGACCCGTGCCTAAGTGCGACAGGCGGGGCGCGGCGCCATTGTCCTGCGCCTTGTATTTCGACACCTTGTACAACGAGTGGATAGAGACATAGATGGCGCCACCACCGTCGTACATAATCTTGATCATCTCCTGATAGCCGTCACCCTGTGGCATGCGTACCAGGCCACCAAACTTACCGATGCCGTGGTCGACGTGTACCACGTAGTCGCCGACCTCAAACTGCTGAATCTCCTTGAGCGTCAGCGCCACCTTACCAGAACGCGCCTTGTCGGACGTCAGACTGTACTTGTGGAAACGGTCAAAGATCTGGTGGTCAGTGAAGACGCAGATGCGCAGGTCGTCATCAGCAAAACCTTCGTGGAGGGTCTTTTCAACGGGGGTGAAATCTATTCTCTCACCTCTCACTTCTCCCCCCTCACCACTAAATATGTCCTCCAGGCGCTCCAGCTGCTTCTTGCTGTCTGCAAGGATGCAGAGCTGGTAGCCATCAGCGAGATACTGTTCGAACGACTGCTGCAACAGTTCAAAGTTCTTGTGGAACTGGGGCTGTGGCGAGATATGGAAGGAGATAGTAGCATCGGGCAGTCCTGACGGACGATGGCCCATCTCGATGCGTCGGAAGTCGACAGCATCGCGCGAGAACTGCGCACCACTAATCAGCTGCGACTCCTTACGCATCTGCAGCATAATCTCGTGCTGTTCCTGTTCGGTAGCACCCTCCAAGCGCTCTGTCATGGCCTGTTCAGAGAAACCCTCCTGATAGATGCGGTCGATGGCATCGCGGACATACAGGAAGTCCTTGAAGACCAGTACCGTCTCTGGGGGTACGAATGACAGGAACGGCATCTTCTCCTCCGTCATCGACAGCTCTGGTACGATGGTCACCTGCTGCAACTTGTCTTTCGACAGCTGTGTCTCCACCTCGAAGGTGCGGATGGAGTCGATGTCATCGCCAAAGAGGTCGACGCGGAAAGGCAACTCGCTGCTATAGCTGTAGATATCGAGGATGCTGCCACGCAGGGCAAACTGACCAGGTTCATAGACGTAGTCCACCTCGTGGAATCCCAGATTGCGCAACTGCTGGGCCGTCTCGTCAGCATCAATAGTATCGCCCACGCTAAGCACTACCGTCCGCTCGTCCAACTGTTTCTTAGAAACTACGAGTTCGGCAATGGCCTCTGGGTAGGTGACAATACAGAGTGAAGAGTGAAGAGTGAAGAGTGAAGAATCATTCAAGCGTGCCAACACCTCGGTGCGGAGAATTTCATTGGCACTGTCGCGCTGGGCATACTTGATGGCACGGCGATAGCTGGAGGGGAAGAAGAGCACCTGCTCCTTGCCCAGCAGCTGCGTCAGGTCGTGGTAGAAATAGCCCGCCTCGTCAGCGTCCTGCAGGATAAAAAGGAAGAGCCTCCCCCTAGCCCCCTCCAAAAAGAGGGGGGACTCAGAACCGCCAGGGTTCCCTCTCCCCTTGGAGAGGGTTAGGGAGAGGCTTCCAAACACCATCGGAGCAGATGAGCACATGAGTCCTTCGAGAAAAATCGTTTTCACCGACTTTTTCTCTAACGTCTTTGCCAATGCGCCCACCTGGGGCAACAAGGCATATTTCTTCAGCAATTCTTGTATCGTCATACGAATTTCGCATGCAAAGATACAAAGAAATGGGGAGTTAAAGGAGTTAAAGGAGTTAAAGGGAGTTAAAGGACGATAGCTTTTAAGTAAAATGTTGTATCTTTGCAACAAAATTAAACGCAACCATGCATACAAGCGACAGCATTGTCATCATTCCTACGTATAACGAAAAGGAAAATATCGAGAAGATTATCCGTGCCGTATTCGGCTTGGAAAAGTGTTTTCATATTCTGATTATCGACGACGGCTCGCCCGATGGTACGGCGGCTATCGTCAAGGGTATGATGGCCCAGGAGGAGTTCAGCGACCGTCTGTTCATCATCGAGCGTAGTGGCAAGTTGGGCTTGGGAACAGCCTACATCGCTGGTTTCAAGTGGGCGCTGGAGCGTGACTACGGCTACATCTTCGAAATGGATGCCGACTTCAGCCACGATCCCAACGACCTACCCCGCCTCTACTCGGCATGTGCCGACGAGGGCTACGACGTGGCTATCGGCTCACGCTATGTCAGTGGCGTCAACGTGGTCAACTGGCCCATTGGCCGCGTGCTGATGTCGTACTTTGCCTCGAAGTATGTGCGCATCGTTACTGGTTTCCAGGTTCACGACACCACCGCTGGCTTCAAGTGCTACAAGCGGCGTGTGCTGAAGACCATCGAGCTCGACAAGATTCGCTTCAAGGGCTATGGTTTCCAGATTGAGATGAAGTTCACTGCCTACAAGATTGGCTTCAAAATCAAGGAGGTACCCGTCATCTTCGTCAATCGCCAAGAGGGTGTCAGCAAGATGTCGGGTGGCATCTTTGGCGAGGCATTCTTTGGCGTCATGCGTCTGCGCTGGGACGGCTGGACACGCAAATATCCCAAAATCGTTGACTAAAGAAAGAAATTCGAACAGGAACTATAAGGAAAGAAATTACCAGAAATTAATCAGAAATTTTTATATATGCAGTGCATTCATACGCACAGTATAATTTCTGGATAATTTCTGGTAATTTCTTTCTTAAAACAAAAACTTCCTTTCTTTCAGTATTATTCCTCCATGAGCTTACGGTAGCGTGCGCGCTTGGGTTCGTCGAGCCCTAAGCGCAGGGCCTTGTTGGCTTCATACTCGCTGTAGTTGCCTTCGAAGTAGAAGACGTTACCCTCGCCTTCGAATGCCAGGATATGCGTACAGATACGGTCCAGGAACCAGCGGTCGTGACTAATGACGACAGCACAACCCGCAAAGGCCTCCAAGCCTTCCTCCAAGGCTCGCAGCGTGTTGACGTCAATATCGTTGGTGGGCTCGTCGAGCAACAACACGTTACCCTCCTGTTTCAGAGCGATGGCTAGATGCAGGCGGTTGCGCTCACCACCCGAGAGTACGCCACACTTCTTCTCCTGATCGGCACCACTGAAGTTAAAACGACTCAGGTATGCACGCACGTTAACATCCTTGCCACCCATGCGGATGGTCTCGTTGCCACCACTCACCACCTCATAGACGGACTTTTCGGGCAGTATGTCCTTATGTTGCTGGTCGACATACGAGAGTCTTACCGTCTCGCCCACACTGAACGTACCTGCATCAGCCTTGTCGAGACCCATGATCAGTCGGAACAGCGTGGTCTTACCAGCACCGTTGGGGCCAATGACACCCACGATGCCGTTAGGTGGGAGATTGAAGTTCAGGTCCTTGAACAGCGTCTTCTCAGGGAACGACTTCGCCACATGTTCGGCAATGATGACCTTGTTGCCCAGACGTGGTCCGTTGGGGATGAAGATTTCCAACTTCTCTTCCTTCTGCTTCTGTTCCTCGTTGAGCATCGACTCGTACGAATTCAGACGAGCCTTACCCTTCGCATGACGGGCCTTGGGGGCCATCCTCACCCACTCCAACTCGCGCTCCAACGTCTTACGGCGCTTCGAAGCCTGCTTCTCCTCCTGAGCCAGTCGCTGTGACTTCTGTTCCAGCCAGCTGGAGTAGTTACCCTTCCAGGGAATACCCTCGCCACGGTCCAGCTCCAGAATCCACTCAGCCACATCGTCCAAGAAGTAGCGGTCGTGGGTGACGGCAATCACCGTACCCTCGTACTGCTGCAAGTGCTGTTCCAGCCAGTCGATAGACTCTGCATCGAGGTGGTTAGTAGGCTCGTCGAGCAACAGCACATCGGGCTTCTGCAACAGCAGGCGGCACAGTGCCACACGACGGCGCTCACCACCAGACAGCGTCTTCACTGACCAGTCGCCAGGAGGACAGTTCAGCGCAGCCATCGCACGGTCCAGCTTAGAGTCCATATTCCACGCATCGGTAGCGTCGATGATGTCCTGCAACTCTGCCTGACGCTGCATCAGCTGGTCCATCTTATCTGCATCCTCGTAATATTCGGGCAAACCGAATTTCACGTTGATTTCGTCATATTCAGCCAGTGCATCATACACATGTTGCACACCTTCCATCACATTCTCTTTGACCGTCTTCTCCTCGTTCAAGGGAGGGTCCTGAGGCAGGTACCCCACCGTATAGCCAGGGCTCCACACCACGTTGCCCTGATACTGCTGGTCCAGTCCGGCAATGATTTTCATCAGCGTCGACTTACCTGCACCATTCAGACCAATGATGCCTATCTTCGCTCCATAGAAGAAGCTCAGATAGATATTCTTGAGCACTTGTTTCTGGTTCTGCTGGATGGTCTTGCTCACACCCACCATCGAGAAAATCACTTTCTTGTCATCTACTGTTGCCATAATCTTTTTTCGTTTTGGTGACAAAGGTACGAATAAGTGAGCGAAATGCCAAATTTATTTGAGCATTTTCGTTTGGCGGTCTCAGTTTTATTTCGTACTTTTGCACGCATTAAGAAACAATCTACTAGAATGAAACAAAAACACTTAATCATCACGCTGCTCTGTCTGTTGATACCTGCCTTGTGTATGGCCATCGGACAACATGAGCAGAAGCCCATCAATCGTCAGACCGTGACGGGGCGTAACAATCCCGTGATTACTCAGGCCGACCCACTGGCCTCACTCACCGTTGGTAATGGGCATTTTGCCACAACGGTGGACGTGACGGGTCTGCAGAGTTTTCCTTTTGATTATGAGGCTGGTGTGCCCCTGACCGCTATGTCCGACTGGGGATGGCACTCATTTCCCAACACCAGTCTTCTGAAACCATCGGACAGTGAGAAGACCTTCGACTTAGGTCACGGTCACAAGGAGGTCTACGCCGTAGAATACAAGAAGGTTGAGGATGGTCGCCATAAGCAGGCCACCGAGTATTTCCGTGTCAATCCTCACCGTCTGAACTTGGGCATCATAGGCCTAGCTATGAAAGACCGTAGCGGCAAGGATATCACGCTGAACGATCTATCGTCTATCCGTCAGGAGTTGAAGCTCTACGACGGTATCATCGAGTCGTCTTTCCATGTGGACAACGAACCCGTAGAGGTGACTACAGCAGCCCTGCAGGACAAGGATGCCGTGATATATTGCATCAAGACCGCCCTGTTGAAGAATGGGCGCGCCAAGATTCGCATCCGTCTGCCCTATCCCACCGGCAAACACGCTGATGCTGCTGCCGACTTTGCGAAGCCTGAACGTCATCAGTCGCGCATCATCCTCAGCGACGCTCATGCAGCCATCATCGAGCACACACTCGACACGACCCGTTATTACCTGAAGCTTAACTGGGCAGGCCAAGGTAAAATCTTACGCGTGGCTGAACATGACTATGTGCTAACCACCGCCAATGACGTGCTGACAATGAAGGCGGAGTATAGCCCCACTTCCAGTTCCTCTCTCGGTGGAGAGGCTTCGTTCGTCTTTGGCCAGGAACTGAAGACTGTTCTCAACGCTTGGAACCGCTGGTGGAACGAGGGGGCCATCGTGGATTTCTCAGAATGTACCGATCCGCGCGCCAAGGAATTGGAACGTCGTGTAGTACTCTCTCAATACCTTACACAAGTAAACTGTGCCAACAACATGCCACCACAGGAAACAGGTCTGACTTACAACTCGTGGTTCGGTCGTCCCCATCTGGAGATGACGTGGTGGCACATGGTGGACTTCGCGCTCTGGAACCATCCTAAGACGCTGGAGACGGTGCTGGAATGGTATAACGCCACGGCCTATCCCGTAGCCAAGAAGATTGCTGAGCGTCAGGGGTTCAAGGGCATCCGTTGGATGAAGATGACTGACCCTTGGGCTGGTGAGGCACCTTCAAACACGGGTTCATTCCTTATCTGGCAACAGCCACATTATATCTATATGGCTGAAGAAATGTATCGTGCTAATCCCAGTCGCGAGACGCTGATAAAATATGGTCAGCAGGTGGAGGAAACGGCAGCGTTCATGGCCGATTTCGTCAGTCGTGATGCCAAGACAAAGAAGTATTTCCTGCAGGGGGCTACGGCTATGCAAGAGAGCATGTCAAAGGATTTCTCCTATAATCATCCCTTCGAACTGGCGTATTGGCAGTACGGCCTCAGCGTGGCCAACCAGTGGCGTGAGCGTCAGGGTCTGTCACGCAACAAGCAATGGGATGATATCATCAAACGCCTCACTACCCTGCCCGCTCAGAAAGGCATCTATACAGCCGGACTACCCAAGGGTAAGACCGACAACCTAACGAGTTTTGACCCCTTCGATGCGGTAGCCAGTGGCGCCAAACCTACAGTTGCCACCGAGACCTTCGCAGAGAAATGTCGCAATGACCATCCTGCTGTGCTGGGCGCCTGTGGTTTGTTGCCTATCTCTGCCATTCACCCGCTCTATTCGCAGGAGATGATGAAAGCCACGCTCGACGACGTGATGCAGCATTGGAACTGGGCTACGACATGGGGATGGGACTACGGTATGGTGGCGATGACGGCAGCTCGTCTGGGTCAGCCAGAGAAGGCACTGAAGGCGCTACTCATCGATACGCAGAAGAACACCTACCTAAAGAACGGACATAACTTCCAGACATCAGACCGTCTGCGTCTCTACCTGCCTGGCAACGGAGCTCTCCTCACGGCTATCGCCATGATGTGTGCCGGATGGGACGGATGCACGACGTCCATCAATCCGGGATTCCCGCAAGACGGCACGTGGAATGTGCGGTGGGAGAACCTAAAACGTATGCAATAATTTGAGCATTTTCGAACGAAAGTACCTTCTCGACTTGTCGAAAAGGTACGAATAAGTGTTCAAAATACAAAAAATTTATTTAAGAATTTTCGATTGCGATGCCACACTCTGTACCTTTAGGTCAGAGAACGAGACAAAAGAAAACTCTTTTCCTTGTTTATTTATTTATCGCAGTTGGTTGACACTCATGGTTAGCTTGTCTGAAGAAAGATGCCGCGTCATACGGCGCGACATCTAACTAACTAAATATATAAAAGAATGGTTGATTAATATCCCGGATTCTGCTTAAGAAGCGTGTTCTTCATCAACTCAGCAGCTGGAATAGGCATATCCATCTTCTTGATGTCGAAATCGAACTCACGCTTTGACCAAGGATAGTTAGCATAGTCATCGCCACCTTTGTCCTTCGGATAGTTGTAGTTGATGTGATCCTCGATATAACCAGACTTAATCATATCTGGGCAGAGACACCACTCAGAGTTGAACTCCTTACGGCGCTCCTCGTTAACTGCAACCTTCCAAACCTTAGAAGTATGAGTATAACCAACACGGTTAGGAGTATTTGTAAGCTTAGTGTAGTATTCCTTAGCATCAGGAACAGTAACAGGAGCTGTTAACACACCAATAGGATACTCCGTCATTTCCAGAGAATTATAACCACTGGCATCTTTCTGACCATTAAACTCATAAACCTCATTCATGTGAGCAAAATACTTTTTATAAGCATCTTTGTCCATCATTAAATTACCCCAAGCACGGTTACGAATCTCATTGATGATAGCCCAAGCAGTTGCATCATCATCACCGTTCAAGCGGAACAGACACTCAGCATAGTCGAGAAGTACGTTGGCATAACGCTTACCGTAGATAATTGTTGGAGACCACATCTGGCCACCCCATGAGTTACCATCAGCACGTGCATTACGCCAAATCTTAGTAGTCCAAATAGCAGGAGCGAATTCACCATTACTAAAGTGGAACTGTTTGGTTTGAGTACCTGCCGTACCATTACCGACCTCAGTTTTAAGCCATGGATGGTATCCATGATTTACAAGACCAGTCTCCTGACGAACTTTCTCTTCAAGTTCAGCAACTTCTTTATAGAGTTTGTCCAGCTTTTCTTTATCTTCCTTAGACATTTCCTCTCCTGCATATTTTTCTACAAGATCAGCAGCCTCCTTTTTCTTCGTATTCAAAGTCTTCTGGGTATCTTCAGCCTTTTTCAGGATATCGATACAACCGGCGTTCTGATTCTTATAAAGTTCCTGCATCTGAATAACGTCCACTGCACCAGTAGCACAAGAGGCATCACGGCGAGTATCACCTGGCTCATAGCAAGCATACCACTCCCAAGAGAGGTACTGGGAGCCCCAGCCACCGTTCTCTGGACAAGCGGTGAACCACTTGAACATGTTAGGATTACAGAAGGTGATAGTACGGTCACTACCCCAACTGCTCCACTCTCCACCTTCGTCAGAGCACATAGCCCAGATACACTCTTCGTTCCAGAATCCAGCAGGATCCCAGTTGGTTGCGAAGTTGTTTACAAGTTTATATGTACCACTTGCGATGATGTCTTCCAGTTCTTTCTTAGCCTTGGCATAGCAGTCATCAGCCTTATCGGGACAACGGTAAGCCTTCCACATATAGGCATCAGCAAGATAGGCCTTAGCCATACCTTTTGTACAACGACCATACTGACCATCGTAAGGTTTCCAGCCGAGTATTTCAGCTGCAGCCGTGAAGTCCTCAATAATGAAGTCCCACATTTCTTCGTAGGTTTCAGCAGCAGCCTTGTTAGGCGTGTTATTGAAGTCCTCACCAGTTTTCAGCATAGGTACACGTCCGAAGGTCGTTGCCAGCCAAGTGTAGAAATAGCCACGGAGGGCGCGAGCCTCACCTTCACAGAGTTTCTTGTCTGTTTCAGAGATACCTTCTGCATTCTTGAGGCCTTCCAAATATAGATTAGCGCGGTTGATGGCTGCATAGCAGTGTGCCCATCCCTCACCAAGTTCACCTACATTCTCATCCCATGTCTGATTAAGAAACTTAACGTCCCAACCAGTACACTGTGTATCCATAGTGGGGTGTGAACCAGTGAACAAATTAGGTTTGTAACCCCAGCTATTATCTTCCCTACTAACATTGTTGTAAGCGTAAATACCATTCAAACTGACACGGGCTGCGTGTGCGTTTTCAAATTGAGACCCGACGTCTCCAACATCATATCTAGTAACGTCAAGGAATTCATCGTTGTTGCAGGATATGAATCCTGTCAGCATCATGGAGCCTGCAATCAAACTATATATTAATTTGCTTTTCATAATCATTTCTTCTTTATATGATTTCTTAATTCTTATATACTTTATATATATTAGAACGTGAGATTAACACCAAACTGGAATGTTCGAGGCGTTGCATAACGACCAGTGTCAAGACCTGAGTAGATTACACTACCCTGACCAACTTCAGGATCGCCATACTTGTTATATGGAGATATGGTACAGAGGTTCTGAACGGCAAAATATACACGGGCATTCTGAATCATCAGCTTCTTGGCGATATCACGTGGCAGGGTGTAACCAACCTGAATGTTAGATATCTTCAGGAAGTTACCGTTCTCAATCCATGCATCACTGATACGGCTGTTCTTGTTGTTGTCAAGACGAGTCAGACGAGGAAGTGTACCATTAGGATTAGAAGCGCTCCACATTTCATTGTAGCTATCCTCCAGAAGAGCAGGAGTCCAAGAGTCATCAGATGGATTCATAATGCTGAGACGCATCTTAGAGTATGAAAGAATATCCATACCGAGAACACCATAAGTATAAAGGCTGAAGTCCCAGTTCTTATAAGTAGCGCTGAGGTTCAAACCGAAGTTGAAGCTAGGCAGACCGTTGCCTAGAATCTGGCGGTCTGAGTCATTAAGTGTTCCGTCACCGTTAGTATCAACGAAGAGGAAATCACCTTTTTGAGCATTCTGTCCCTGAGCCTTTGCCTTAGCCAAATCTTCATCAGTCTTGATGATGCCAGCTACCTTGTAACCGTAGTAAGAACCTACAGCCTCGCCCTCACGGCAGATAGAGTGGTTGTCCCATACGTAACCTGTACCACTGACAGCCCCAATGTTTGAACCATCAAGATCATCAGCTGAATAGGTACTGTTACTACCGCCACATGTAGAAGTATAGTCAACACCCATCTTCTCAATCTCATTCTTCAAGGTAGAACCGTTGAAGGCAACATTGATTGTCCAGTCCTTGTTCAGACGCTTGTTATAGTTAACAGAGAACTCAAAACCATAGTTATTGATCTGACCAAAGTTGGTGTAGTAAGAAGAGTTTCCTGCTGATGGACGAACCTGACGCTCAAGAAGGAGGTCCTTAGTCTTACGTACGAAATAGTCCATAGTAACACTCAAATCACCATTCAGCAGACTGAAGTCAAGACCGAAATTGAGCTGCTCGTTGGTTTCCCACTTCAGGTTTTGGTCAATCAATGGAGCATATGCGCCAACATAGCGATTGAACTTACCGCTGACACCTCCACCACTTGTTCCATAGAACTGATAAGTTGTGTTCTGAGTTGAAAGAGCGTAGTCAGCACGACCAGCGATATTACCAGCGTTACCTGTCTGACCCCAACCTACACGGAATTTCAGATTGTCAATCCAGTTTACATTCTTCATGAACTTTTCTTCAGAAATACGCCAAGCACCGGCCACTGATGGGAAAGTAGCCCAACGGTTATTTGAACCAAAGTTAGAAGAACCGTCACGACGCACAGTAGCAGTCAAGATATAACGATCAAAGAGGTTGTAAACCAAACGTCCATAGTAAGAAATGGTACGAACCTTGGCATTGAAACCACCATTACCTGTGATTGACTCCTTGTCCTCAGCCAAAGATATAAGGCGGATATTTGAGAACGGGAAAGAGTGTGCGCTTGCACTTACCCATGAACCCTCGTAGTCGCTGACTGAGTTACCTGCCATCAGCGTCAAGTTGTGGAAATCTGTCTTCCAGTTATAAGTCAGATATGTTTCGATGCTCTTAGAGAGACCTTTGCTTTGGCCTAAAGCAAAGTTATAATATCCCTCATCACGACCCTCATATTTTACGGAAGTCAATTCGCCACCTATATAATTATAACGCTTGTACAATCCAGAGAACTCATCATTGTCTGAGTGAGTCTCTGTCCAAGAAGCAATAGAATGGAGGTTAAGTTTGTGCTCCTTCAGGTTGAGGAGTGTGATATCAATATAAGGATTGATTGAAATACGTGAGTTACGAGTCTCACGACCAATTTCCATCTGGGTAGCATATGGATTCTGAGCACCTGCTGTCATACCTTCCCAACCGTCAGGTGTTGGAGCCTTACTTGCACCATAAGATCCATCAGGGTTAACAACATTTACATGAATGTGCTCACCTGTTGCATCATCAATATAGTCGAGTGTTGGAGCCATCTGAGCGATATCACGCTGAGAAGAAAGGTTTTGGTTGTTACCCAGACCAATGTTATTACCTTTGACAGTAGAATACATATAGTTCATGTCGCCACCGAACTCAATGTAATCGTTAATCTTAGACTTAACACCAGCACGTGCGGTCAGGCGGTCGTAATTAGTATTAACGATAATACCCTTGTTTTTCAGGTATCCGATAGAGAAGTTATACTGAGTCTTGTCTGTGCCACCGCTTGCTGAGATGCCATACTGCTGCTTCAGGCCGGTTTGATACATCTGATCCTGCCAGTCGATATAATTACGCTTACCATCATATGCCTCAGACCAAATCTGATTAGCCAGCGTTGCACCATCGTTAGCCTTAGATTCACGGATACTGCGTGCATAGGCATCGCCTGTGAGTGTGTTAAGTTTGTAAGGAAGTGTTTGAATACCAAGGTCAGCTGTTACGTTAATATTCATCTTACCCTTCTGACCATGCTTGGTGGTAATCATGATGACACCATTTGCACCTGCAGAACCATAGATGGCAGTAGCAGAAGCATCCTTCAGGACCTCGATTCTCTCAATGTCAGAAGGATTAACGAAGTCTGCGTTGTTACCAACCTGTACACCATCGACAACATACAGAGGCTGTGCATCACCATTGATAGTACCAATACCACGGATACGGATAGCAGACTGTGCGCCAGGAGCACCATCCTGATTGGTAACCATCACACCAGCAGCTGCACCCTGCAGTGCCTGAGCGACATTAGTCGGGATCTTGCGTTCCATCTGTTCCATGTTGATGGTTGCAACAGATCCAGAGACGTCACTTTTTTTCATTGTACCATAACCAACAACCACCACGTCTTCCAGCATCTGGGTGTCTTCCTTCAGAACAACGGTGATGTTAGTTTTACCTGCAACCTTCACGTTCTGAGTGAGATGACCCACAAACGAAATGGTGAGTGTTGCGTTAGAGGAAGCCTTAACGGAGAAATTACCGTTCAAGTCGGTAATTGCGCCATCATTGGTTCCTTGCACTTTGACGGAGGCACCGATAATCGGCTCGCCCGACTCGTCATTCACAGTTCCCTGTACCGTGCTCTGTGCAAAAGACATTCCAAACGGAATCGCGCAGAACAGGAACAACAAAACAAAATGTTTTTGTAGTGACTTAATATTCCACATACTTTTGTTTAATAGTTAATAATTAGGTTATATTAAAATAAGATGTTTTTACATCATTTTGGTTAATAAGCACTGCAAAGGTACAATATTTCACAACATGCCACTTTATTATTTGTAACAAAAACTTTGCAAAATCTGTCACCAGTTACACACAGAAAGCACACCCTCCCACTTAGAGGGTACTATTGACAAATCATAAAGACGTTCCCGAAGTGTAAAACATTTTTTAACAATTCTACTTCTACTCATTTTAAGACTGCCTTCCGACCTTTGCGGACGTAAATGCACATCCTCATTTTGTTCAACCACCATTTAGGATCCAGTCATTAGGATCGTCTTCTATCATTCTCTCCGCTAAGATCTGTCCCTGCACAGTCGCCATCTTGTCTGGGTTCGGAGCAATTCCTACTCTCCCCAAGTCCAGACGATCCGCGTCAAAACAAGCATTTACCGTAGCATCTTCCGTTCTCCACGTAGTCGTATGTAACTCGCAAGCCTTTTTTAACTGAAGGATCTCATCATCATTGAGGAAGGCGAGTTCAGTGTCACGTATCTCATCAACAAGTGCTGCAGCCCTTGGGCCATGTTGAAGGTCGTAACCATCGTCATTTCTTTCTACATCATGAATATAGGCAAAGACTTTCACAACAAGCAAGTCAACATCGCTTGTATTCAGGAGGTCTGCATTGTTTGCAACTCTGTCCCAATGGACAATGCCATGAACAGAAAAGCTTCCCATTCTTGTATGCTTAATAGCGAACGCTCTTAATCGCTCAATAGATTCTTCTCTCATATTATCATATCTCTTACTTCCATCAATGCAAAGCCTAACAGATTCATTCCTGGCCATCTCCTCGGATTAATGGCATCAAGATGCGACTCCTCAAGACCGATGCCCCAGACATCATCCTTCGGACTTGCCTCAACAAGAATCTTATCTCCAGTCGAAAGCAAATAGTCACGGAGCTTCTCATTCTGCGAGAACTTAGCGACATTCCCTCGCAGCACAGCATCAAAGCGATGAGCTTTCCATGTAGCGTCGTCATACCCCTGAACTCTACGACCCAGCTTTTTCTGCTCCATAGGCTCGTATGACGCCAATATCTTTTCCAATGTTTCAACATCTCCAAACAGCCTCGCTTTCTCAGCCATCATATATTGTTCAGTACAGTTGTAGTAAACTCCACCGACCTCAAAGGTACACAGCCACCACTGACTCAGACAAGCCCTCGCATCCTTGTCAGCTCGTGCGGTATGCCCCCAGAAGAAAACAAAATTCTCTCTCTTCAGGGGCTTTCCCAGTCCTATTATTGTGTCTCGATTGTATTTCATGTCAACCTCCTGTTACAATATTTACGATATTCGTACATTTTAATGAATTGTATAAGGATAATGATCGGGGGCTTGCGCTTCACGACCATGATGGTCGATATACCTAACTTCCATACGGTCCTCTGTATAGTCGTCCAAACGCACGCCGTCTCTCACTGATGCATAACGGACTGGTGCAACGCCATGATAGAACTGTCCTGCCCACTTAAACCTAAAGGGAATCTTCACCGTTCCATGGACGTTGATATAACCCCAGAGCTTGTCTTTATAGGCCGGAATCAGGTATTCGCCATCATAGAAGCCACGATAGTCTACGACTTCATACTCTAATGGCATCGTTTCCCTTCCCGTATGGTCTAGTAACACTTCCTTGCCTTCCCGACGGGCCAGCGTAAAGTTGCCTGGAGTACGATCAAGCCAAGGTTTTCCATGACTGTATTCAGCAATTTGGTCATAGACACATGGCAGAAGGAATTCCTCTTTCCTTACATCGTAGAGACCCACAAGCCAGTTGTCATGCTTGTCGTAGGGAATCGTAGAATCCTTGCGTTTTGCAATAAGCATGAGATCGTCATGAAAGGCAAAATCGTATGTATGTGGCCCTGGAGTCCAGCTACAATAAACTGAGCAGTACATCGAACAAAATGGTTCATTGAAACGGATATGCCCTTCACGGTCAAGAATCCACATATCCCTATCTTGATAGGCTATGGCCATAAACACGTCAGAGGGTTCACATCCCTGACTACAGCTATCCCAGGCCTTCTCCAACTGCACTTCTTCTATCTTAGTGTACTCGAAAGGTAACACCAGATGACCTTGGGCATCGATGGCTCCGAAATGTTTGCCCTGCTCAACCACTAGTACGGCAAGTACAGAATGGTGACCAGCATAAATGAATGGGGTTACAATATGGTTATCATGGTCAATACGTCCCCATGCCCCATCCTGACGTTTCACCCAACAGGCATTGTCAACAAAAAATCCTTTCTGCAGGTATTGAGGTTTGAAGCGAAATTTTCCTCGCGTATCAACCATTCCCCATAAACCTTCATAGCATACCCATGCACTTTCCCAGTCATCAAAGTGCTCTATCTGGTCATAGGCACAAGGCAGTAACATACGGCCATCCTTGTCAAACAGCCCGTAATGACCACTGACGTAGTTAACTCGCAGTCCGTATTCCCTCTCATACCCTTCGCCTAGCAACGTCTGGCTCTTACACTTCATCTGTAATTATCTCTAAACTTTCATTTTAAAATCAATCAATATCGAATCTGTGCCAAACGATATAGACTTTATCTCTATGTGTTCTAAACCTTTACGTGCTTCCTCTATCTCGCGAAGATGCAGCACACGCTCTTCTGCTTAATCAGTTCAACAGCTTCGGTAATAGGAACTTGTAGTATCATATTTTAACATCCCTAATTATTTCATACGGAGTGTATTCTGGAAACCACTTGTCAAGTATGGCATCCACTTTTGTCTCCATTTCTGGAGTGACATTCTTACACACCTTCTGATAGGTCACCGACAGAGAGGCGATTTCATCGAACCAGCCAATGATTGGTAATCTCTTGGCATCCAATATATCGATTGGAAACACAACGTACGACAAGGTGGAAAGCGCCAACATCTTATCTTCCCACGGCGTATCTTTGCTCTTCATCACATAAAAAAGGAGTAATACAGGTCTTGTGGTCACTCTACCTGCCTTACAAGCAAAACGACTGATTCTGTCCCAAAGGACATCGTAATTGATAATGTTTGTTCTTTTCATAATTCCAACAATTTTTAATTTGACTTGCCTTTTAGGTTATAGAGTGAAGAAACCTCATGGTTCTATCAGTAGGAATGAAATCCCCACATCTGATTTGATATGTGGGGATTTGTATTTGTCGTTTAAAATGATTTCATCCTACAAGCTAACAAAGAATACTCATCTGTTCCTGACGTATGGTTTGGGCATTTTTTTGCAACCAATCCCAGAAACACTTCATATAATCATTGAATGAACGCTGACGGTGCTGAACTATGTCAAAATTGCCAATCATATAACCATGACTGATAACTTCATAGCGCAGATGACCTGTGGGGTGACTGCTAGAACCGGAGCAATTTCCAAGTCCGTTCCTGACGGCATTAAGAGCCTCTGTTGACATCTTGTCTAGCGAGGCACGAACGCCCATAAAAAAGTCGCAACAAAGTTCTTGTTCCCAACTGCCGTCATTCAATCCGGGGAAATGAGTATCCTGTAATACACGATGTGAAAATTCATGCGTGATTATTAAGGAGAATGCTTCTTTCCCTGTTATTTTCATATTGGCCAACTGCGCCAAACTATAACTCAGTTCGTCATCAGCCATAGACCCTCGATTGCCTAAGCACACATATGTTGCCCCATCTGTCTCGTCGGTGATATCCCTAATAATATCTGGTACAGATATGCCAAAGAACGCTGAAGCATCCTTTACAGCTTTATCACAATCAAAAATGGATACTCCGAACTTAAATTGACGTTCTAGATTTCTATGAAAATTTTCAAGAGCATAAAACCTACTCTTATTTTTGGGATCATCGTAGTAAATCATATCTTAATAATTAAATTGCAACATCTTCAGCCGTAATAATTGTCAATTGCTCACGTGAGAGTTTACCCATACGTGCTAAACGGTCGGATTGTCTTTGGATAATTTTCTCGAACAAGTTGCGCACATAACGGGCATTACCAAATCTGCTATCTTTGTTTGCGACCTTTTCACTGATGATTTGTGATACCATATTATATGCATCAATTGTTATCTTATATTGAGCTTTCCGAAGATTAAAAGCAAAAATTTCCATTAATTCCTCATCAGTATAGTCGTCAAAGTGAATATAGCGATTAAAACGAGATTCCAGTCCAGGATTGGTGTTTATGAATTGCTTAATCTCATTGCTATATCCTGCAAGTATGACGACAAGGCGCTCACGATCATCCTCCATTCGTTTCAACAAAGTATTAATCGCTTCCTGGCCAAAATCATTCTGGCCACCTGTTGACAACGTATATGCTTCATCGATAAACAGTACACCGTCGAGCGCTTCGTCAATCTTAGCATTAGTCTTTGGAGCCGTCTGTCCCACATATTCTGCCACCAAATCAGAACGCTGAACTTCTACCAAGTGTCCTTTCTTTAAGATTCCCAAGTCTCTGTAGATTCCTGCCACGATACGGGCAACAGTTGTCTTTCCCGTACCAGGACTTCCAGAAAAAACGCAGTGATATGAAACATTTAAAACCTTCAGTCCCTCACGTTGACGTTGCTGCTGCACAGTAACAAAGTTACGCAACGAAGAAACTTCCTCTTTAACCCTCTTTAATCCTATGAGACCATTCAACTCTTCCATAGCATCGGGCGACTCCTTTGATGGACTTGGTGAAGCAGGTCTCTGTGATGGGGAATGATGCGGTGATTGGTGGTTTTCATTCCTTTTATTATTAAAGACATGATCATAACTTGTTGTTGGGTCCATGGCATTGTCAGTATACTCTTTTAACAAGTCTTGTGCCCAAAGACATCCCATCTGCGCTGCTGTTTGCACATAGTTGACTGCCACTTGCCGGTTTTGTGGTGCATTCTTGCCGCGATAGTAGATGTCTCCTAAAGCGGTCATTGCAAAGACATTGTTGTGTTGCATCGCTTCGCCCATCTGCTGTGTGGCTTGTCCTGATACAGTATATCGCTCGCTGACATTTGTAAGATAAGGATTGGCATTGACAAACGTGAGGATGTCATGTGCCCAAATGACACTTTGTGCGACCTGATTTAGAATGCTCAAACCACTCTGCATGTCTCGATTGAGGATTTCTCCCTCATAAAGCCATAATCCCATAACTGTCAATGCGAAGGGATCTCCATTTCGACCAGCCTCCCATATTTGATTGATACTTTCTTGTCTCATTGTTATATTGATATTTTATCTGTCCGACTCTGCATCAGCAAGTTCCCGATACAGTTCTCTTAGTTCTTGCTCCAATTGTGCTGAGCGCCGACTTAAATGATAGGTGTAAGAGCCAAAGTCACCTTTGGGCTTCACGTACACTGTTGTTCCAGGATAAGGCCAACTACTACGTATCACTTCAGTCGGTTGTGGATTGGTGCGTTTCTCCAGATCTCTATTTACTTGATCCAACTCCCGTTCTTTTCTTTTGATTTCTCCTTGAATGACAGCTGCAGGTCTATGATACTTTTGAGGTTTGGCAGCCATTTGGCCCTGTACCACGGCAGGCGAGTCGCCATTCTCATCACGCGTGGGAATATAACAAGTCTGGCACTGGCCTGTTCCATGGCAGGTGGGACATGACACATAGTTCCGCATCTTGTCTGGCCATCTTCCTCTGCCGTTGCAGGCTTTACATCGATGTGTACCATGACATTCTGGACACTCACCAGGACCATAGACGTGAGGGCGAAAACTCCAACGTGCCTTCTCCTTACCTTTCTTGTCGAGAATGATTGCCACATCCCCCATACACCAATCCCAGCCTGTATTACGGACATCCAATTCTATTGTCTGTCCAGATTTCAGTTCAATATTAAAAGATGCTTGGCGAACCATTCCCATATCAGCAAAGACCACAGTCATTTTCTGTGTTCCCAACCAATCACTATTATGGAGTACAAACGAATAGATATTTCTCTGAGTGCCATTGGGGAGCACCGCTAATTGTTTTCTGAAAGAACCGCTTATGGCCATAGCTCGAAGAATAAGAGTTTAACGTCTCATTTTATCACTAAGTTGTCTGTTTAGCACTTCCAGTTCCTTTTCGAATTGTGCAATTCTTGCCTCCATCGTTGCCGTATTCTTGCCCTGCATCTTCTGCTTCCACAGATCTCCCTTTAACTGGTTAATCTGCTGGGTTTTCTTCTCTATTTCGTGTTGTAGCGTAATCACAGACTTGAAGGTCTTTGGAGCCTGGGGAGGTACATAGATCGGTTCTCCGAGTGCATCAAAATGATAAGGGATATCGCACGTAGGGCATTTCCCTGTTCCATGACAATGATTACATTTTATAAAGTAATTGTCCGCATAGATATCGGGATTGATTTTCATCGGATCTCCATGACAACTACCACACTTTTTTGTACCATGACATTCTGGACATTCTCCAGGACCATACTCTTTCAAGAAGAAAGACCATTGATTGATCTCTCGTCCTTGCTGGTCGTAGAGAATAAACACATCACCCTGACACCAGTCCCAGTCAATGGTACCAATGTTGAAGTTCAGCGTCTCACCACCTTTTGACACAAAAGGATATTCTCTACTGTTTCGCCCATAGTAGTCCGTAATATATGCCCGGACAGGAGTACTCCCAAACCAACTGGTGTTGGTCAGCATAAACGACCATGTGGCATAATCATGGACAAATCCACCAGGTTTGTTGGCACCACTCTTATGAATGAATTTGACAAATTTTCCTTTAAAGCCCATAAAACATAAATATTAGAGGCTGTGCCAAGATATCAATTGCTAGACAAGGCACTATGACACAGTCTCTTGAGAATACAAGTTAAACGACAGGGGTTTTCAAAGCTTCAGCCACTTGCTTTCCTTTTTCGTAGAGATATTCAATAGCATTGAGTGCATAAGCGAGCCCCTTCTGCACCCATTCGCCAACAGTGATAATCAACTTGTCAAAGAATTGACTGACCTTTATAAACACCTCTGGAAGAACTTCACGAAGCCAATCACGGGCTCCCTCAATAATGCGACGCATTAGTTCAGGGTCATTGGGAGACACATTTGCTCCTTCTTCACTAATTTTGCTAGAAGCACTAAGATCAATACTGATAGCCACTTTAATTTGATCATCACTCCATTCGGGATGGAATTTCCTATAATAATCGTATCTCTCGTTATAATCAAACATAACAACATGCTATTAGTTGAAATAATTTATAAAAAATTGTATTGCATATTTAATACCTTTTTTAGCCCATTCTGGCAAACTGTTAATAAGGTCATCAAAGAATATCACCACTTTTTCAAAAATGGTTGGCAATTCTTCAAGGAGCCACGCTTTAGCCCGTTCTAACACCAGACGTAACAGTTCCTCCGTTGGACTTACATTTGGACCTCTTTCATCTACTAAGATATCACCATTAAGCATAATACTTACTTGAGTCCATTTACCATCTTCGCTCATGTTAGGATACATACGCGATACTTCTTGATAAGCTTCTTCTTTAGTCATAATAATAATATTTATAGGTTACTGAAAAATTCTATTATTTGATTCCAAGTCGTGACAACGGCATTCTTTATTCTGTTCAGTATCTCTACAAAATACTGCGCAACCTGAATATAAATACGTGGGAAATCACGTTCAATGAATTCTTTTGCTTTTTCAATCATTACTTTGAAAATATGACCGGGCGTTGTTGGCCCAGGGCCATCCCCACCCCCACCAAAAGGATTAACACAAACAATTGTCGCATATGTCAATGCTTGAGCATGCGACCAGTCTGGATGGTATCTCATTCCCATATTATAGGCTTCCTTTCCACATGTCGATAATCTGTTATACTCCTGTAATTCAATATCTGTCATAGCTGCTATCATTTATTTGTTTGTTTTATTCTTAAAGATATCTAATCCCACAGTGGCAGTCCAAATCCATCCACGCTTACCAGCTTTGGTAATAGCTTTCAGCACTTCACCTAGATTATACTCATATACGGCAGAGTAGAATACCACTTGTTCAGGTGTAAGGGCCGTTTCTGAATTTAATAGTACAAGATTTTCTGTGATGAGTTTAGCAAAAATGTCTTGCCGCTTTTTAACAATACACTCATAAAGTTTGGGAGTTGGAACATTCTTGATACCGTCCCACATCAATTCCGGATCATCCGGGTCGATAGTTTCCCCTATAGTGTCAACTTTGTTTACTGCAATGATAAGATTGTCCTTAATAGAGTTTTGATTACAAATAGGTAAAACAATCTCTTTTAATATACGACAATCATCACCGATGTTACGCGTGTTTGCCTTGATGATGTATACTATCACATCACACTGTGGCAAAATCTCTTTGTACATTTCTTCGTAGATTTTATCCTTCTTACGACTTTGCAGCAACCCAGGCATATCATATATAGATAGATTAAAGCCATCACGCATAGGGAAAATCTTCTCAATAATTTCCGTTGTACCCTCTTTAATGTCTGAGGTAGGAAGATTCAATCCAAAAACGGCATTCAACGTCGATGACTTTCCAACTCCAGCCTGACCAATTATTGCAACTTTAAATGGCCGTCCTGTTATCTCTTCGTCCAACTTGCCAAAGACCTTCTCTTTATCTTCCTTAGAAACGGCTGCCTTTTGAAAAATTGCTGCGAAAAGCTTTTGTATAAGGAATGAATATTGGGAAAGTTCTTCTTGATTAACTTCTTCAATAATTACTTTTTTTTCCATTTTTATAGATATTGTAAAATTTGTTCTTTTAATTTGTCTATTCCGTAGTTTCTCATTGCACAGACAGGTATTGTTTTAAAAGGCAAAAATTCAATATCTTCAAGAAAGTTTACCTTGATAGTGTGCAACCTCTCCTTAATACGACTAATACATTGTTCTGATGGTTCGTTCGTCTTTTCATTCCATGGAACATAAGTATGATCGTTGTCAGTAACCCCATTTGAATCAATACGATTTAAAGCAACAGTAAATTTGACATCGTTGTTTTTCAAAAAAGGTTTTATGCTCTCCAAAAGGTCTTGTGACGTGGAGTCAACCCTATCCAAAGTAACAACTAAAACAATATGATCAGCAACACTTACCGCATAATTGTAATACAGCTGATATGGTGAATTGTCAGAAAATTCACCAATGCCCGGAGTATCAAAAACAGTAAGTAACTTTTCTCTCTCAGATGCTTTGACAAGTGTAGTCACGGAGTAGAGCTCCTTCGTACACGCAACCAAAGGGTCCGTATTGAAATGTGCATCAAAAAGTGCATTGATCAAACTACTCTTTCCGAAGCCTGTCTGCCCCAAGAAACATACGTTATAGTTTTTCATTACCTCTTTCATGTTTCAAATGGAGTTACAATTCCTTTAGAAATTACTGTTTTTCGTACTTGTCCATTATCATCTTCTGTGGTCATCACCCAACACGGCGTTTCAACTTTATACTTTACACCCATCGTAAGCATACTGCCATCAGGCAACTGATATGCTTCCTGATTATCTGCTGTAGCACATGTAAAAGAAGTACATGTATCATTCTTTATCTGCCACGATGCCAAAAGCTGTTTCCACTTAACTTGTAAATCTTTATTTGAAGCATATGTTTTCCACATGGCCGTAAGATGAGGGTCATTTACATTAACAATATGCTCAGTCCATAACTGTAAGCTAAAAGTATTGTTGGTAAGTGTATTAAGCAAAGGGGTAAATTCCTCTATATGATCTATGAAAGCCATCTTTGCCAAGCGTGGTTTAAAAACTGGAGGGGTAACAGGAGGGGGGGGAGGGGGCTGAATCCTTTTACTCTTAAGTGCAGCATAAGACACCACAGCAACGGTTGCAATGCCTCCAATCCATAATAATGAACTAATTGCCATAATAATAAGTTTTTGTTGTTTGATTATTTGATAAGATTATATCCGTATGCCAAACATTGTTCATTTGTCCAGTCTGGATGCCTCTGTTTGGCTTTTTCATACATTTTTCTATGCTCTGGAGTTAGTTTTTCTAAGTCAGTTGGAGGAGCTGAAACATCAGTCATGTATCTTAACGCCTTTGTGGGCTCTTTATTATCTATCTTGCTATTTGCCATAGAAGACACAGCTGTTGACATC
>Ga0310695_10001849_pt1 | contig 47330 bp, 41 predicted proteins | sample RumenRJG_04DNA_FD_203882 | JGI IMG/M metagenome (GOLD analysis project Ga0310695, IMG submission 203882) | Bovine rumen microbial communities from Lethbridge, Alberta, Canada - RJG_04 (v2) (version 2) | ecosystem: Host-associated > Mammals > Digestive system > Stomach > Rumen | place: Canada... | reverse complement strand
ACCGAGAACCAGGCGTACGGGCACACCCTTCAGTTCATAGTCGGCGAACTTGAAGCCGGGACGCTTGTTGTCGGCATCGTCGAACTTCACGGTGATACCCTTTGAGCGCAGTTCCTCGATGATAGGCTGCACCTCGTTGTTCACCTGCTCCATCTGCTCGGGCTTGGTGGCGATGGGGATGATGACCACCTGGATGGGAGCCAGACGCGGAGGCAGTACGAGGCCGTTATCGTCGGAGTGGGTCATGATGAGGGCACCGATCAGTCGGGTAGAGACACCCCATGACGTAGCCCACACGTATTCGGGCTTGTTCTCCTTGTTCAGATACTGCACCTCGAAGGCCTTGGCGAAGTTCTGTCCGAGGAAGTGTGAGGTTCCCGACTGCAGGGCCTTGCCGTCCTGCATCATGGCCTCGATGGTATAGGTGTCGAGGGCTCCGGCGAAGCGCTCTGTCTCGCTCTTCACACCCTGAACGACGGGCACGGCCATCCATTCTTCGGCGAACTTGGCATAGACCTTCAGCATCTTCTGTGCCTCCTCTTCGGCCTCCTCACGGGTGGCATGGGCTGTGTGGCCCTCCTGCCAGAGGAACTCCGAGGTGCGGAGGAAGGGACGGGTGCGCATCTCCCAGCGCATCACGTTACACCACTGGTTGCACATCAGGGGCAGGTCGCGCCAGGAGTGGATCCAGTTCTTATACGTGTTCCAGATGATGGTCTCTGAGGTGGGGCGCACGATGAGTTCCTCTTCGAGTCTGGCAGCGGGATCGACCTCTACGCCGCTCTTGTCCTCCTTGGCACGCAGGCGGTAGTGGGTCACTACGGCACACTCCTTGGCGAATCCCTCTACATGCTCGGCCTCACGGCTGAGGAACGACTTCGGGATGAGTAGGGGGAAATAGGCGTTCTGGGCGCCCGTCTCCTTGAACATCTTATCCAGTTGCTGCTGCATCTTCTCCCAGATGGCATAGCCGTAGGGCTTGATGACCATACAACCGCGCACGGCACTCTGTTCTGCGAGGTCGGCCTTGACCACCAGATCGTTAAACCACTGGCTGTAATTATCAGCCCTCTTCGTTAAATCTTTTAATTCTTTTGCCATTATTTTGTCTTTATTGAAATTTGAGTGCAAAATTACATAAATTTTTAGACATAAGAACATAACAACATATAATTTTTTGTTTCTTTTGTTCTTTTGTCTGAAAATAATTATTAACTTTGCAGCAGAAATCAACGTTTAACAACTAAATTAAGAAGATTATGAATAGTTTAAAGAGTATTGCCGTAGCACTGTGCGCAGCACTGGTGCTGGCAGGATGTAACATGAGTAACACGGGTAAGGGTGCGCTGATCGGTGCCGGTGGCGGTGCTGGTCTGGGAGCCATTATCGGTGCCATTGCCGGTAACACGGCTGTTGGTGCTGCCATCGGTGGTGCTGTAGGTGCTGGCGCAGGTGCCATCATCGGTAAGAAGATGGACAAGGCCAAGAAGGAGGCCGAGGCAGTGCAGAACGCCCAGGTAGAGGCTGTGACTGACGCTAATGGTCTGGAAGCCGTCAAGGTGACCTTCGACTCTGGTATCCTCTTCGCCACTGGCAGTTCTACACTGAGCAGCACGGCCCAGTCGTCGCTCTTCCAGTTCGCCAATGTGCTGAAGAACAATGCCGACTGCGATGTGGCCGTACAGGGCTATACCGACAATGCCGGCTGGAAGAACAGCACAGCCGCCCAGAGCCAGCAGAAGAACCTCGAACTCTCTCAGCAGCGTGCCCAGAGCGTGACGAACTACCTGCTCTCTCAGGGTGTGAGCAGCACGCAGATCCGCAGCACGATGGGTTATGGCGAGGCTAACCCCGTGGCCGACAACGCTACCGCTGCCGGCAAGGCCCAGAACCGCCGTGTGGAGGTCTACATGTACGCTTCTCAGAAGATGATCCAGGAGGCTCAGCAGCAGGCTCAGTAAAAGGTGAAAAGGTAGAAAGGTGAAAAAGTGAATCCTTTCAAACTTATCAAGAAAACTCTGAAATGGATAGTGGTGGCATTCTTTGCTTCCACTATTCTTTCTGTAGTGGTGTACAGATTCCTGCCAGTATGGGTGACACCGTTGATGGTCATCCGGTGCTGTCAGCAGGTCTCCGAAGGTAGGGACCTGAAACTCTCCCACGACTGGGAGCCACTGGAGAATATATCCCCCTCGTTGCCTGTGGCCGTCATTGCCAGCGAGGATGCCCGTTTCATGGAGCATCACGGTTTTGACTACGAGGCCATCGAGCATGCCGCCAAGCGGAATCGTGAGCATCCGGAGAAGCGGAAACTGGGTGCCTCGACCATCTCTCAGCAGACGGCTAAGAATGTGTTTCTCTGGCCAGGCCGCTCCTGGACCCGTAAAGGTTTTGAGGTGTATTTCACCACCCTTATCGAACTCCTCTGGTCGAAGCAGCGCATCATGGAAGTGTACCTGAATTCGATAGAGATGGGCGAGGGTATCTATGGTGCTCAGGCCGTCGCAGAGGAGCATTTCGGCAAGGATGCCAAGGATCTCAGCAAGGCCCAGTGTGCGCTGATTGCCGCCACACTCCCCAATCCCCGCAAGTTCTCCAGCAAGTCGCCATCATCTTATATGCTGAAACGGCAGGCCCGCATCTTGAAAGAGATGCACTACGTCAAGTCGTTCCCCCTAAGATCGGAAAAGTAAAACAACTTGTTTTGGTGTCGTGGAAGGCATCCCTTACATTCGTGGAAGGCATCCTTTACAGACCAAAACAAGTTGTTTTACTTTTGTACTTGGCTATTCCCTTGAAAATTGTCCTTATCCTGCAGCCTCGAACTCCTCGAGGAAGCGGGTATCATTCTCCGAGAACATGCGGAGATCGGATACGCGATACTTCAGGTTGGTGATACGCTCGACACCCATGCCGAAGGCATAGCCGCTGTACTCCTTGGAGTCTATGCCGCAGAGTTCCAGCACGTTAGGATCGACCATACCGCAGCCGAGGATCTCCACCCATCCCGTGTGCTTGCAGAATCCGCAGCCCTCGCCGCCACAGATGAAGCAGGAGATGTCCATCTCTGCACTGGGTTCTGTGAAGGGGAAGTAACTGGGACGCAGGCGGATCTTCGTGTCGGCACCGAACATCTCACGGGCAAACGACAGCAGTACCTGCTTCAGGTCTGTGAACGACACGTTCTTGTCGATATAGAGTCCTTCCACCTGATGGAAGAAGCAGTGTGCGCGGGCTGTGATGGCCTCGTTACGATAGACGCGGCCTGGGCAGATCACTCGGATGGGAGCCGTGAGTTTACCGTCCTCAGTGTGCATGTGCTCCATCACTCGGGCCTGGACTGAAGAGGTGTGGGAGCGGAGCAGGATGTTCTTCGTGACATCATTCGGATGCTGAGAGACGAAGAAGGTGTCCTGCATATCACGGGCAGGATGGTCGGCAGCGAAGTTCATCTTCGTAAACACGTGGAGGTCGTCTTCCACCTCAGGACCGTCGGCCAGGACGAAGCCCATACGGGAGAAGATGTCTATGATCTCGTTGGTGACGATGGTCAGCGGATGGCGGGTACCCAGTTTAATGGGGTAGGGCGTACGTGTCAGGTCGATGGCCTCATCGGAGGTGTCCTGTGTCTCGCACTCTTCGCGCAGTTGGTTGATACGCTCCGTAGCCATCGTCTTCAGTTCGTTGATCTTCATGCCGACGGTCTTCTTCTGGTCGGCAGCCACTTCACGGAAGTCGTTCATCAGAGCCGTGATCTCACCTTTCTTGCTGAGGTACTTCAGGCGTAACTGCTCCACCTCCTCCGCATTTTTCGCACTCAGTTCCTGCACTTCTTTGAGCAGGTCGTCTATCTTGTCAAGGATACCCATAGAATTTACTATTTGACGATTTTAACTATATATTTCTTTGAAATTTGCGTGCAAAGGTACGAATAAGCGGGCGAAAAACCAAACCAAAACAAAAAAAATATCCTTTCTTGTGTATTTATATCTAAAATAATGTGTAATTTTGCAGAAAAATTAGAGAGAATCGTTGAAAACGAAGTTAAAAAGGGAATGAAAAAGTTTCTTTGGCCGACGCTGGTATGTATTCTGCTGACGTTTTCATGCACCGGAAAGAGAACGAACACAGATCAGGAAGAGCCTGCAGACACGGTGGCCGACTCCTCGCTGGTTGTGATTGAAGATACGCTGGAGCAGTTGATTACTGAGACACCGATGCCCAGGGCAGCCGATGCCTATTTTGATGACTTTGTCTTCAACTTCGCAGCCAACAAGCGCCTGCAGTTCGAGCGCATCATCTTCCCCCTGCGAGTGACCACTGTTGATGGTAAGACGACGATGACCGAGAAGTCGCAATGGCAGATGGAGCATCTGTTCATGCGGCAGGGCTACTACACCTTGCTCTTTGACGACGACGAGCAGATGTCGCACATGAAGGACACCGCCATCACGGAGGCTGTCGTGGAGAAGATTGTCCTAAAGAAGAATAAGGTGAAGAACTATTTCTTCCACCGTGTACGCGGTGCCTGGATGATGTATGAGATACGGGAGACTTCCATAGAGGAGAACGCCAACAGTTCGTTCCTCTCATTCTACAAGCGCTTCACCTCAGACAGCATCTTCCAGGTGGAGAGTATCAACGAGACGGTTCAGTTTACTGGTCCAGACCCAGACGACGAATTCGCCGTGATGGAGGGCGTCATCACCCCAGATACCTGGGAGGCCTTTGCGCCGCAGTTGCCTGGCAAGGTGCTCTATAATATCGTCTACGGTAAGCCTGAGGCAGAGGGCAACAAGAAAATCTTCCTGATGCGAGGTGTGGCCAACGGTCTGGAGTTGGAACTGCGATTCAAGAAGGTCGGCGGCAAATGGCTGCTGACGAAAATGACGACGTAGATCTCATTGGACATTGAAGATTGAAGATTGAAAATTGAAGATTGAACATTGAAAGACGAGAGGAACTATAGTCTGAAAGAGCACAATACATTTGGCATCGACGCCAAGTGCAGACGTTTCATAGAGTTCGAGGATGATGAGGAGGCCTTCGAGGTGGCTGCGATCCTGAGGAAGTCGGCTCTACCTTATATTATAATAGGTGGAGGCAGCAATCTGCTGCTGACGAAAGACTTTGACGGCATCGTGGTTCGTTCTGGTGTCAAGGGCCATTACTTCGAAGAAGATTTCACCAGTGAACGGATGACCTGTGGCAGCGGAGAGGTGTGGGACGATATGGTGGCCACCAGTCTGCAGGCCGGGTACTATGGTATGGAGAACCTCTCGCTGATACCTGGTGACGTGGGAGCCAGTGCTGTGCAGAACATCGGGGCCTATGGCGTTGAAGCCAAGGACCTGATACTCTGTGTCTGGATGGTGGAGATAGCCACGGGAAAGCCTTGGATGATCGGCAATGAGGATTGTGAATACGGCTACAGACAGAGCCGTTTCAAGAAAGACTGGAAGAACCGTTTCCTCATCACGAGGGTGACATACGGCCTCTCAAGAACCTTCCGTCCCAATCTCGATTACGGCAATATCCGTCAGGAACTGGAGCGCAGAGGTATCACCGAGCCCACAGCCCAGCAACTGCGAGACATCATCATAGAGATCAGAAACGCCAAACTGCCTGACCCAAAGATCGAGGGTAATGCCGGTAGTTTCTTCATGAATCCCGTCGTCACCCGCCAGAAGTATGAGAAACTTGCGACCCAATATCCGCAGATGCCTCACTATAAGGTGGACTTTCGACATGAGAAGATTCCCGCTGGCTGGATGATCGAACAGTGTGGCTGGAAGGGAAAGAGTCTTGGTCGTGCGGGTGTTCATGACAAGCAGGCATTGGTGCTCGTGAATCGTGGTGGTGCGACGGGGGCAGAGATTGTTGCCCTCAGTGATGCCATCCGCCAGGATGTGAAGGCCAAGTTTGACATTGATATCCACCCAGAAGTGAATATTATATGAAACTGACATTCTTAGGAACGGGAACATCATGCGGGGTGCCAGTCATTGGTTGCCAATGTGAGGTGTGTCAGAGCCAGGACCCGCGAGACAAACGGACTCGTTGCTCAGCCCTTGTGGAGACAGACTCCACCCGTCTGCTCATAGACTGTGGCCCAGACTTCCGCCAGCAGATACTCCCGCAGCCTTTTCGTAAGATAGACGGCATCCTGATCACCCATTCCCACTACGACCACATGGGAGGCATGGATGACATCCGCCCGTATTGTCAGTTTGGCGAGATCAATGTCTATGCAGATCCCAAGGCCAAAGAGGCCATGCTCGAGATGTTGCCCTATTGCTTCGCAGAGCATCGTTATCCAGGTGTGCCTGCCATCGGACTGCATGAGATCCTGCCGCATCACCCCCTGCATATTGGCGATCTTGACATCATGCCTATAGAGGTGATGCACGGCAAACTTCCTATCCTTGGCTATCGCATCGGACCGCTGACCTATATTACCGACATGAAATCTATCGAGGACACGGAGATGCCTTATCTCGACGGAACAGAACTCCTGGTGGTGAATGCTCTTCGCTTCACCAAACCCCATCATTCCCATCAGTTGGTGGATGATGCGGTGGCTTTCGCCAGAAGGGTAGGAGCCCGCAGGACGCTGCTGATCCACATGTGCCACGATATCGGTCTGCACGCACAGGTCAACCGAATACTTCCTGAGGGAATCGAGTTGGCTTATGATGGTCTTTGTGTGACTATTTAGTGTAAAAAAGTGTTTATCCGATGGGTTTATAGTTAAAAAGTATTTAATAATAGCGTTTTTTTGCTATAAAACTTTGGAGGAAAGAAAAATCGACGTATCTTTGCAATGTGTTTTTCATAGTATTAGATTTAAGGTTAACAAAGGTTTGGGGTCGCAGCGGCGACCCATTTTTGTGTCCATACGTCTGAAAAACCTATGGAATTTAATGCTTTTTCTTCGATTTCTTGGTGCTCTTCCCAAACAGACTACCGTAGTTCTTCATCAGTTTCCTGACCAGCAGGAAGGCGTCAATGGCTGTGATGCTGTTGGCGATCAGCCCCGAGATGTACTCACCCTTGGTACTTCTTTCGCGCTTGACGAAAGTCTGGTTCCACAAGGTACTGAACTTGGCATTGTCTTGTTGTATTTCAGATGCGAGTTCTTCCTTACGGAGTCTGATCTCTTCAAGTGTGTGATACTGTCGCGTTGATTTCTTGACGGGAAGCATGCCAGTGGGGGGATTAGTTCATAAACAGACTGGCGAGAAACTTCACCAACGGTTTCTGAATCCAGTTCTTACGGAAGATAATAAACAGGAAGAATAAGAGCAGGTGCACGCCAGAGACAATGAGGAAGGCCTTGGCCATTCCGATCCATGTTGCCAGCCACCAGGCGATGGCAAAAGAGAGATACATCAGGACGGCGATGATGAACATGAAAAAGAGGATAGTCAAGGCGGTGGCCGTCAGCAGACGCACCACCTTGTCTATCACATCAAGTTTGACGTATTCCGACTGAAGCCCGAGATAGTGCTTGAGCACCTCTATCAGTTGGGCTATCGTCTCAACATTCTTGTCGCTGGACAGCATCAGGGAATTTTCGATTTACTGATTTTACAGATTTATTCTTCGTCAGTAACATCCTGGATGTCATCTACGAGGTCGACCACTTCCTTGCGGCTCAGTTTGATGTTGTGCTTCTTGAGAAAACCCTCTACGGCATCAGTGATTTTCACACGAGTGTCCTGTCCTTTCTCAGGGGCAACGAGAATGCCCAGAGCAGCGCCGGCGATGGCTCCACCGAGGAATGCGCTAAGATAACCTAAACTTTTCATACGCTTAATTAATTAAATAATGTATCAATAGATTTGTCAGTGCAAATATACAAAACTTTTCCTTTGTAAAGCAAAAAATGTGCATTTTTTTTCTAAAAAAGTTATGATTTGGCAGTTTTAACAAACTTTATGTGCCTTTTTTATCCGCATTTGCGCGATATTTTGTAATTTCGCAGCAAAATTAATATTTAATTCATAACAAATAAAAACTAAAAATGAAGAAGTACACACTTATCTGCATTGGTTTATGTGCAGCAATGGCTTTTACAAGCTGTAAATCTAGTGAGAGTGCCTACAAGAAGGCTTATGAGAAGGCAAAGCAGTATGACACCCAGACCGCCCAGCAGGAAGCAGTTGCTCAGGAGGCTGTGGTTGCTCCTGTGGAGGCAAAGCCCGTCACCCAGGCTCAGGTCGTCGACAATCTTGACAACATTTCTGTCCGTCAGGAGAGCGTACAACTGATTCATGGCAATGGCCTGAATGCTTTCAGTGTGGTGGTGGGTTCGTTCGGCCTTCTCTCCAATGCTGAGAGCCTCTACCAGCGTCTGAAGGATGCAGGTTATGATGCACAAGTGGTGAAGAACGAGGACAAGAACATGTATCGTGTTGTCGCCTCTTCCTTTGCTGAGAAATCCTCTGCTGTCTCCAGCCGTGATCAGCTTCGCAACACTTATCCCGATGCATGGCTCCTCTATAACGCACGATAAGGAGCGTTGAAGTGAGGATATTATCCATCGATTACGGTAAGAAACGTACCGGTTTAGCAGTCACCGATCCTCTTCAGATTATAGCAGGAGGGTTGGCGACTGTTTCAACATCGGAACTTTTTGACTGGTTGCAGGCCTACAGGGCAAAAGAGCCGTTGGAGCGGATCATCATTGGTGAGCCCCGTCAGCCCAACGGACAGCCGAGTGAGAACCTGCAACGTGTGCAGCAGTTTGTGGCCCGATGGCGTAAGGCTGTGCCAGAAGTGCCTATAGAGTACTATGACGAGCGCTTTACTTCTGTGTTGGCTCATCAGGCCATGCTCGATGGCGGGCTCAAGAAGAAAGCCCGGCAGGACAAGGCTCTTGTAGACGAGATCTCTGCAACCATCATCCTGGAGGATTATCTCCGCAGCCGCAAATAATTTTCAATTTTCAATTATCAATTTTCAATAAAAAAGTGATCTTACCTATTTATATTTATGGTCAGCCTGTGCTGCGAAAGGTGGCCGATGATATTACTGCCGATTATCCGCAGTTGAAGGAACTGATTGCCGATATGTGGGACACGCTGGCAGAGTCTGAGGGCATCGGACTTGCTGCCCCTCAGATAGGCAAGGCTATCCGTCTGTCTGTCATTGACCTTGATGTGATCTCGGATGATCTTCCTGAATACAAAGGATTCAGACAGGTCTTTATCAACCCGCATATCATTGAGTACGATGAGTCGAATACAGATACGTCGGAGGAGGGTTGCCTGTCTCTTCCTGCCATCCATGAGAAGGTGGTTCGTCCCACGCGTATTCATGTGGCATGGGACGATGAGAACTTCAACCACCATGATGAATGGATAGGGGGCTACCTTGCCCGCGTGATGCAGCATGAGTTTGACCATCTGGATGGGAAGATGTTCGTCGACCATATCTCTCCACTCCGTAAGCAACTTATAAAGAGCAAGTTACGCGCTTTGACTCAAGGACGTTATCGCTGCGGTTACAAGACCAAACCTGTTAGATATTGAAGATTGAAAATTGAAGATTGAACATTAATGATGAGCAGGATACTAAAGAAGAAATGGATACTGTTGATTTTGTGCTTACAATGTTCAATATTCAATTTTAAGTCTTCAATTTGCTTTGCCCAGTTCAATACCGATCGTCTGGTGATGATCGGGCGTTCTGCCCTCTATTACGAGGACTACGTGCTGTCTATCCAGTACTTCAATCAGGCCATCAGCCAGAAGCCCTGGCTCTATGAGCCTTGGTTCTTCCGTGGGGTGGCCAAGTACTATCTCGATGATTATCGTGGTGCAGAGTCAGACTGCTCTGAGGCCATCGAGCGCAATCCCTATGTCACCAGTGCCTATGAGGTGAGGGCGCTCTGCCGGATCAATCAGAAGAAATATGCTGAGGCTGTCAGCGACTATGACCGTGCCTTGCGCTATGATCCTGAGAATCAGATCTACTGGTACAACCGAATCCTCTGTCTGGTCCAGAACAAGGATTACGACCATGCGATGGCCCAGATAGACTCGATGATCAGTCGCTGGTCCCATTATGCCAGAGCCTATTCCGTACAGGGTGAGGTCTATATGCTGCAGAAGGATACCGTGAATGCCATCAAGTCGCTCGACAAGAGTCTGGAGATAGACCCTTACGATGGCGGCATCTGGGCTGAGCGTGCCATTATCAGTCTGAGTCAGAAGAACTGGAAGGAGGGTGAGGAGTATCTCACGAAGAGCATCCGCCTGCTCCCCAGGCATGCCAGCAACTATATCAACCGTGCGATGGCCCGTTACAACCAGAATAACCTGCGTGGGGCTATGGCAGACTACGACACAGCCCTCGACATAGACCCCAACAACTTCCTCGGGCACTATAACCGAGGTCTGCTTCGTGCCCAGGTGGGTGATGACAACCGCGGTATCGAAGACTTTGACTTCGTGCTGAAGTTAGAGCCCAACAACCTGATGGCCCTCTTCAACCGTGCCTTGCTGCTGGAGCAGACGGGCAATCTGCGGGCAGCCATCCGTGACTATTCGAAGGTGATAGAAGACTTCCCCAACTTCTGGTTCGGACTGGAGCACAGAGCCTCCTGTTACCGCCGCCTGGGTAATACCCGTCAGGCTGAGGTCGATGAGTTCCGTATCCTGAAGGCCCAGATGGACAAGCGCTATGGCAAGCAGCCACGACTCTCCCAGAAGCAGATGCGCCGTCGTAGTGATGAGGATCTGGAGAAATACAACCAACTGGTTGTTGCCGATGAGGAAGAGGTGGAACATGAGTATAAGAGTGCCTATCGTGGCAGGGTTCAGAACCGTAAGGCAGAATTGTCGTTCCTGCCCATGTATGGCCTCACCTTTACCCACCCTGAGGATGATATCAAGACAGAGATGCCATACGAGGAGACGGTTGAGTCCTATAATGCCTCATCCCATTCCCGTCGTGTCTATGTGTCGTGTGACCAGGCCAAGGTGGATGAGGACCGCATGCGTCAGACCTTTGTCTATATCGACTCCCTCAGTACAGCCATCGATGCCACCAGGAATACCCGTGATGTGAAGCCGCTGCTCTTCATGCGGGCCATTGCCTATAGTACGATTCAGAACTTCGACAATGCCATTGACGACCTGAGCATCTGCCTGCAGATCGACTCCACCATGACACTTGCCCGTTGGCAGAGGGCTGTCTGTCAGGGGAAGATCAACGAGTTCAATGCCTCCCAGGGCACCAACATCGACCTCCAGACAGCCAATGTGCTGGGCGACCTCTCAGAGGCCATCCAGAGTTCTCCGCGCAACAAGTACCTATATTATAATAGAGGCAATCTCTATGCCCAGCGCCAGGATTACCAGCGAGCCATCGACGACTATACCCAAGCCATCTCCCTCGAGGAGCATCTGGCAGAGGCCTATTTCAACCGCGGGCTCGCCCTTATCTACCTCAAGCGCGAGGCTGAGGGCATTGCCGACCTGAGCAAGGCTGGTGAGTTGGGCATCTATCAGGCCTACAGCATCATCAAGCAAAAGAGTGAAAAGTAAAAGAATAGTTAAAAAACAGCAAGGTGGCAGCAAATTCTTCACTCTTCACTCTTCACTCTTCACTTTTTGTAGTACCTTTGCGGCCTGTAAGCCGCGAAGTTGCTCAAGTTCGGCAAAATGAGCCAGCTCTTTGCACTCGCTAAATCGCAACATTGCACACAATTTCAAATTCAAACATATATTGTAGATATGATTAACATTACTTTCCCAGACGGATCTGTTCGCTCGTATGAGCAGGGCGTGACTGGTTTTCAGATTGCAGAGAGCATCTCTCCGGCTCTCGCACGCAGCGTTCTTTGCTGTGGAGTAAATGGTGAGACAGTAGAGTTGAACCGTCCTATCAATGAGGATGCGACGATAGCACTCTATAAGTGGGATGACGAGCAGGGCAAGCACACCTTCTGGCACACCTCAGCCCACCTTTTGGCAGAGGCGCTGCAGGAGTTGTATCCTGGCATTCAGTTCGGTTTCGGACCTGCCGTTGAGAATGGTTTCTTCTATGATGTGCTGTTGAAGGACGGCGAGAGCATCAAGGAGAGCGACTTCCCCAAGATTGAAGAGAAGATGAAGGAACTGGCTTCGAAGAAAGAGCCTGTGGTGCGTCGTGAGGTGCCCAAGGCAGAGGCTCTCAAGGAGTTTGCTGCCGATGGTCAGACCTACAAGTGCGAGCACATTGAGCAGGATCTCGAGGATGGTTCTATCACCACTTATACCCAAGGCCGTTTCACAGACCTCTGCCGTGGTCCGCACCTGGTGGATACTGGCGAGATCAAGGCCATCAAACTGACCTCCGTCGCTGGTGCCTTCTGGCGTGGTGATGCCACCCGTGAGCAGATGCAGCGTCTCTATGGCATCACCTTCCCCAAGAAGAAGATGCTCGACGAGTATCTCGTGATGCTGGAGGAGGCCAAGAAGCGCGACCATCGTAAGATTGGCAAGGAGATGGAACTCTTCATGTTCTCCGAGAAGGTGGGCAAGGGCCTTCCCATCTGGTTGCCGAAGGGTACAGACCTCCGTCTGCGTCTTCAGGACCATCTGCGTAAGCTGCAGAAGCGTTATGGCTATCAGGAGGTTATCACTCCGCATATCGGCGGCAAGAGCCTTTATGTCACCTCTGGCCACTATGCCCACTACGGACAGGACTCCTTCCGTCCCATCACGACCCCTGAGGAGGGCGAGGAGTATATGCTGAAACCCATGAACTGTCCTCACCACTGTGAGATCTTCGCCAACAAGCCCCGTTCCTATAAAGACCTGCCCCTGCGTATTGCTGAGTTTGGTACGGTCTACCGTTATGAGCAGAGTGGTGAGTTGCATGGTCTGACCCGTGTGCGCTCGTTCACTCAGGACGATGCCCACCTCTTCTGCCGTCCTGACCAGGTGAAGCAGGAGTTCCTCAACGTGATGGACATCATCGGTGTGGTGCTGACAGCCTTCGGTTTCAACTACGAGGCTCAGATCTCCCTGCGCGATCCCAACAACCACGAGAAGTATGTAGGTACCGACGAGGACTGGGCACTGGCTGAGAAGGCCATTGTCGAGGCTTGCGAGGAGAAGGGCCTGCACGCCAAGGTGGAGACAGGCGAGGCTGCCTTCTATGGACCGAAACTCGACTTCATGATCAAGGATGCCATTGGCCGTCGCTGGCAGTTGGGTACCATCCAGGTGGACTACAACCTGCCCAAGCGCTTCCAGTTGGAATATACTGACGAGGACAATACGAAGAAAACACCAGTGATGATTCACCGTGCACCCTTCGGTTCTCTTGAGCGTTTCACCGCCGTACTCATCGAGCATACCAGCGGTCACTTCCCCCTTTGGCTCACTCCCGAGCAGGTGGCCATCCTGCCGCTGTCTGAGAAGTACAATGACTATGCCCAGGAGGTGTGCCGTCTGTTCAGCGAGGGTGGGGTGCGTGCCACCATCGACCTGCGCAATGAGAAACTGGGTCGTAAGATCCGTGACAATGAGTTGAAGCGCATTCCTTACATGGTCATCGTCGGTGAGAAGGAGGCTGCTGATGGTACCGTGGCTGTCCGTCCCCAGGGTGGTGGTGAGCAGAGCGTCAAGACCATCCAGGAGTTCATCGACGAGGTGAATGCCCAGGTCGCTGAAATGACCAAGGACTTTTGATAATGAAGAGTTTATAGTTTAAAGTTTATGGTTTATAGTTGATATGATTGGCGAGTAGTTAAATATTCTTAAAAGAGTATTCATCTATAAACTATAAACAATAAACTATAAACAAAATTTAGTAATTTTGCAGCCGATTTCTTAAAAAGGAGTGGATGAAGAATGACAATTTGAAGAATCAGTACCGCATCAATGAGCAGATACGAGTACGTGAAGTCCGCATAGTGGGTGACAATGGCAGTACCGTTGTGCCAACCCGCGATGCACTGAACATGGCCCGCGAGCAGGGTGTCGATCTGGTGGAGATCTCACCTAATGCCAACCCGCCGGTATGTCGTCTCATCGACTACTCCAAGTTCCTCTACCAGCAGAAGAAGCGCCAGAAGGAGATGAAGGCCAAGCAGGTGAAGGTAGAGGTGAAGGAAATCCGTTTCGGACCCCAGACCGATGAGCACGACTATCAGTTCAAACTCAAGCATGCCAAGGAGTTCCTCGAGGAGGGCAACAAGGTGCGAGCCTATGTCTTCTTCCGCGGACGCTCTATCCTGTTCAAGGAGCAGGGCGAAGTGCTGTTGCTGAGGTTTGCCAACGATCTGGAGGAAGTGGGAAAGGTTGAGTCCATGCCCTCGCTCGAAGGCAAGAAGATGTTCATCTACCTCGCCCCCAAGAAGGCCGGAACCAAGAAGCAGAGCCAGCAGGCCCGCGATCGTGAGGCTGCTGCTGAGGAAAAGCGGAAAGAAGACAAGGGGAAGGGTAAGGAGACTGCCAGCCTCGATGAGGCCAGTGCAGAGATGCCTGCCAACGGTGGACTCCTGGCCAATGCCAAGATCTCTGCCGATGCCCTCAAGAAACTGAAGGAAACTGAAGAGGAATCATAAAGCTCAAAGCTCAAACCTCAAACCTCAAAGCTCAAAGTTCAAACCTCAAAGAAAAAGAAGGTGGCGCGCCCGGTATATGCGTAGTCGCCGATTATTAATAACAATTTAAAATTTAAAAACAATGCCAAAAGTAAAGACAAACTCCGGTGCCAAGAAGAGATTCTCATTCACCGGTACAGGTAAGGTTAAGAGACGTCACGCTTACCACAGCCACATTCTCACGAAGAAGACCAAGAAGCAGAAGCGCAACTTGGTGGGAACAACACTCGTTGATGATTCCAACATGAAGCAGGTACGCGACCTGTTGTGTCTCCGTTAACCCTATTGTCGAACATTTAAAAGTAGAAAATTATGCCAAGATCAGTAAATCACGTTGCATCAAGAGCAAAGCGTAAGAGAATTTTGAAGCTTACCCGCGGCTACTTTGGAGCCCGCAAGAATGTTTGGACAGTAGCAAAGAACACCTGGGAGAAGGGTCTGACCTATGCCTATCGTGACCGCCGCAACAAGAAGCGCAACTTCCGCAGTCTGTGGATTCAGCGTATCAATGCTGCTGCTCGTCTGGAGGGCATGAGTTACAGCGTCCTCATGGGCAAACTCACCAAGTCTGGTATCGAGATCAACCGCAAGGTGCTCGCCGACCTGGCCATGAACAATCCCGAGGCTTTCAAGGCCATCGTGGAGAAGGTGAAGTAAATCAGACTTTTCCGTCGGATAACCAAAGAGAGCCCCTCAGCAATCTGAGAGGCTCTTTCCTTTTTTGTTGTCCTTGATCTCGAAAGCACTATCTCTTGACAGCACTATCTCTTGTCAGCACTATCTCTTGACAGCACTATCTCTTGTCAGCACTATCTCTTGACAGCACTATCTCTTGTCAGCACTATCTCTTGTCAGCCCTATCTGACAGCCCTGATGCAGCGGCCACTGAAGCGGTTGCTCGACAGTTTGCCTACAGACACAGAGGCATCCGAGAGATCAAACTCCAGGCACCAGGCCTTCGTGGGGATCGTCTCATAGAGGGTTGAAGTCCAGTAGTAGCCATAGACAGCGCGGAACTGCACGTCAGCATAGAAGCGGAATCCCGTGATGGGCAGGAAGATCGAGTTGCCCGTCTTCTTGCTAGTCACCTTATAGCCGTTCATGCCATCCATCGAAGTCCATTCCCAGGTGCAGTTGTCAGGGTTTATCAGTTCCTCATACTCATCCACCGTGGGCATGCGCCAGTCACCACCCCAGTTCATGTGGGCAGCATCGTCAGCAGGCACCAACTGGGTCTTCCTGTCGCTGTGCGAGTACTTGATCAGATACTCCGTCTTTGCGCGGCTCCAGGCATAGGTCTCCCACGAGTAGTACTCCTTGGGCTTGGTCTCACCCCAGGCGAAGTACGTGCCATAGCCAGCCGGCTTCTTCGCACCCACATTCATGTTGGCCCACTTCACACTCAGACCCATGTCCACAGCCTCCACACCGTCGGGAGTCTTGGCTTCCGGGTCCGTTCCGTTCACCTTGGCCTGGCCCGCTGTCCAGAGGGACATCACGGCCAGCATAGTCAGAAATAACTTTTTCATCTGTCCTGTTTTGGTGGCAAAGATACGAAGAAAATCCCAAACCGCCATATGTTTTCGGAATTATTCTTGCAACTCCCGGAAATAATTCCTATCTTTGCCCCGTGAAATTAAAATTATATGATGAACGAAATGACTTTGAACGAAGCGGAACAGCGAACGATACTGAACGAGGCTCAGTTGGGCATCCTTCGACTGCTGGGGCGGCTGAAGACCGTTGAGCAGGTTAACGAACAGCGCCAGATCATCTCAAACTACTATGCCCAGAAAGCGACAGAGGAGATGGACAGCCTCTGGGACGCTGGCGAGTGGGACGCCGAGAAGAACGAGGCAGTCCTGAACGAACATCTGCGACAAGCATTTCGATGTCCTGAAGGATATCCCGTTTCCCAAACTCCTTGTGTTGAAACTGAAAGAATTCCTTGGAACTTTGATGTCCGAGGATAACAAATAAACGCACAGGACTCCAGTCCCCTTGTGCGCCGCAGGGGTGTCCAGACATCTTTTCTACTAAAAAATGACAATTATGACAAATGACAATTGTCATTTTCCCCCACACACCCTTTCCGCAAAACTCTTTTCTAAATTCATTATTATATATAATATATATATTATATATAATAATGATATAATTTTCATATTTTCATCATCCGTTCCTCCCCCAAATATGACACTGTCATTTGTCATATTTGTCATCTTTCTCCTGTTGCGCAGGTGTGTCCAGACATCTTTCTACTAAAAAAATGACAATTATGACAAATGACAATTGTCATTTCCGCCACACCCTCTCGGCCGAAAACTCTGTTCTAAATTCATTATTATATATAATATATATATTATATATAATAATGATATAATTTTCATATTTCATCATCCGTTCCATGCCCAGAATATGACACTGTCATTTGTCATAATTGTCATATTTGTCATCTTCTTCGCTGGCAACCCTTTCAAAACCGCCCATTTTGCTATCTCAGAGATTACAAAATCGCCCTCTGCCGCCTTACACCCCATAGTTTACTGTCGTGCTGATGCCTGTTTATCCTCTCGCTGATGCCTGTTTACTCAGTAAGTAGGCATCGTTTACAAATGTAAACTCCTATTAGAATGACACTAAACAGGCATCCCCAACACACTAAACAGGCATACCATCAACCAAACATGGCGCCATATTCCCTCGCCTTTGGGTCCTGAACACTAAAAAAAACAGAATTGTGGCGTGAAATTGGAATAAAATTAGTACCTTTGCGCCCGAATTATATAAATAATGTTGTTATGGTACTCAAAGATTCACTATATTCGATTCAGAAAAAGCAGCAGCAGGAGTCTGCCGTCTGCTATGATCTGGCGCTTCACGCTGACCACTTCATCTATCAGGCCCATTTCCCTGGAGAGCCCATCACGCCGGGCGTGTGTGTCATCCAGATGGCCAAGGAACTGTTGGAGGACCATCTCCAGCGGCCGTTGGCTGTGAGCACGGTCAAGAATGTGAAGTTCCTGGCAGTCATCTCGCCCATAGCCCATCCTCTGGTGCGTTATACGATAGACCGTATCCAGGAGGGGCCCGACGGTGTGAAGGCTGTGGTGGATGTCACCGTCGGAGAACAGTTGATGACCCACATCTCGTTGCAACTCAATTAGCCGGAAAGAAATGAAGAAAATCCTTTCAGTCTATGTCGTTGCATACCTGATCCTGCTTTCCACTATCCTCGGAATGCTGTATGTATATCCGAAACTGGAACTACACTTGATGCTGAACTCCCATCACACGGGGATTCAGGATACATTTTTCCCGTATTTCTCCATCTTGGCGGAAGGCCCCCTGTATATCCTGGCGCTGCTGCCGATGCTGTGGAAGAAGTTCAGGCTGACCCTCTTCTTCGCCTTGTGTGAACTGTCGGCGGGTACCATCCTGCAAGTGCTGAAACACATCATCAGTCATCCTCGTCCTGTCAGTGCGTTTGAGGAATACTCCGACGCCGTGCTCCCTGTGGTGCAGGGCGTGGATCTGCATCATAGCAATTCCTTCCCGTCGGGCCATGCCTCTACATTCTTCGTGTTCTGTACCTGTTGTGTGCTGCTTCTGGCCTACCGGTATGGGCAGAGAGTCCGTCAGAACAGCCAGGAGTCATGCATCCTGCCGTGTGTGCTGGCGTTGCTGCTGGTGGCTTTTGCCGCATTGGGAGCCTACTCCCGCATCTACCTTTCACAGCATTTCCTGTCGGATGTTTGCGTGGGCAGCATCATTGGTGTGGTCACCCCATTGCTGATGTTTTATTTCTTCGGACAAAAGATTCTGAAATTAGGAGCGGAATCTCGTCATGTGCCCCAAACAGAGTGAGGTCAGTCGTCAGCGCGAGATGCTCCGTAAGTGGGGCATCTGTGTGGTGATTCCAACGTACAACAACGGTGGAACCATCCTCCGCGTGGTGCAGGAGGCTCTGGCTGAATGTGACGATGTGATGGTGGTGAACGACGGCAGCACAGATTCTACGGCTGCCATCCTCGAAGGCATCAAGGGCATCACCCTTGTGACGTTGCCCCAGAACCGTGGTAAGGGAGCCGCCCTGAAGGCTGGTTTCCTCAAGGCGCTCGACATGGGGTTCTCCTATGCCATCACCCTCGATGGTGACGGTCAGCATGACCCTGCTGAGATCAGCCGGTTCCTGAAGGCTCACACAGACCATCCCAACACCCTCATCGTGGGCAGCAGGAACCCAGAAAAGGTCAACCGCAGCAAGGGCAGTGACTTCGCCAACCAGTTCTCCAACTTCTGGTTCTGGGTGCAGACGGGTCGCAGGCTCAAGGACACCCAGACGGGCTACAGGCTGTATCCGCTGAGGAAGTTGCACGGGCTCAGTCTGCTCACCTCGCGCTATGAGGCGGAGTTGGAACTGCTGGTGTTTGCCTCGTGGCATGGGACGGAGATTGTGGAGATACCCATCGATGTCTATTATCCGCCCCAGGAGGAGCGCGTGAGTCATTTCCGTCCTGGCATGGACTTCGCCAGAATCTCAGTTCTGAATACGGTACTCTGTGGGCTGGCTGTCGTCTATGGCCTGCCTCTGAGGCTCTTCCGCTGGCTGATGAAATATATACGGACGGGGTATGCCCTGTTGTTTTTCCTGTTCTTTATGTTTGTGGTGATTAAGCCCGCGGTGTGGGTGCTCCTGAAGTTCAGGAAGGGTGAGAACAGATGGCTTCACCGGCTGATGTACAGGGCTTCGCGGTTTGTGATGCTGACGCATGGCATCCCAGGCGTGAGGTTCTCGGCAGAGGTGAGTCAGGGGGTGACGTTTGACCGCCCGAGGGTGGTGGTCTGTAATCATCAGTCGCATCTGGACTTGCTCTGTCAGTTGATCTTTACACCCGATATCGTGTTCCTGACCAACGACTGGGTATGGAACAATCCCTCCTACGGTCTGCTGATCAGGAATGCGGAGTATTATCCTGTGCGTGATGGCATAGAGGAACTGCTGCCCAAGTTGCGCTCACTGGTGGAACGTGGCTATTCGATAGCCATCTATCCAGAGGGCACCCGTTCTAAGGACTGCAGGATCGGGCGATTCCATCAGGGAGCATTCTGGCTGGCAGAGCAACTGGGTGTCGACATCCTGCCCATGTGTATCTATGGCACAGGTAAGATCCTGAAGAAGAAGACGTACACCCTGCACAAGGGCCCTGTGAGGGTTGAGGTGGGCGAGCCCGTCAGCCACTCACAACTTCAGGCAATGGGAGATACGCTGGAGCAGGCCAGGCAGATGCGCAGACGCTATACACAATGGTATGAGGATGTGAAGGTGAGAAGTGAAAAGGTGAAAAGGTGAAAGAGTGAAAAGGTGAAAGAGTGAAAAGGTGAAAAAGTGAAAAGGTGAAAGAGGTGAATAAGCGTGTGGTGATTATCGGCAGTGGTCTGGGCGGACTTGCCTGTGGCGTTATCTTAGCCAAGAACGGCTATCAGGTGACGGTGCTGGAACAGGGTTCGCAGATAGGCGGCTGTCTGCAGTGCTTCAATAGAGGCAAGGCCAAGTTTGAGACGGGTATGCACATCATTGGCAGTGCCAGTGAGGGTCAGACCCTAGACCGCCTGCTGCAGTATCTGGAGGTGAAGAAAGACCTGACGCTCTCACAACTCGATCCTACAGGCTATGATATCGTCTCTCTGGGTGGCAGGCATTTCCGCTTTGCCAACGGAAGGGAAGCCTTCATCCGTCAGATGGCCGACTACTTCCCTCATCAGCGTCAGGCCTTAGAGCGCTATTGTGACTGTGTGCAGGAGGTGGCAGAGATATCCAGTCCTCGTTCGTTGAAGTATGCAGACACAGTGGCAGACTTCAAGACCGACCTGATGCTCCGCTCTATCAATGAGGTGGTCGATGAGGTAATCACAGACCCTCTCCTGGCCAAGGTGCTGGTGGGCAACCTGCCGCTCTATGCTGCTGAGCGTGACAAGACACCCTTCTCCACCCATGCCTTCGTCATGGATTTCTATAATCAGAGCACCTACAGGGTTGTAGGCGGCAGTGACCAGATTGCCACGTCGCTGGCCAACACCATCAGGGGCTATGGGGGTGAGGTGCTCTCCCGTCGGAAGGTAACACGCATCATCTGCGACGACAGTCATGCCACAGGGGTGGAGTTCACAGACGGCCAGTCACAGACAGTCCCATCGGAAGTCATTCCAGCAGATATGGTGATTTCGGATACCCATCCTATCAGGACACTTGAAATGCTCGACAGCCACCTGATACGTCCTGCCTTCCGACAGCGTATCAATGCCATGCCACAGACAACGGGCATCTTCTCTGTCTACCTGCATTTCAAGGACCGGACCGTTCCCTATATGAACTCCAATTTCTTCGGCTATACGGGAGATACCCCCTGGGGCTGTGAGAACTACGACGACCAGAGTTGGCCCAAGGGTTATCTCTATATGCACCTCTGTCATCAGCCGAAGCCTGCCTATGCCCAGACAGGTGTGATTCTCTCCTATATGCAGATGAAGGATGTTGAACAGTGGCGTGGTACGACCATTGGACGGCGTGGGGCTGACTATGAGGCCTTCAAGCAGGAACGGGCAGAACGGCTTCTGGATGCTGTGGAGAAGGAGTTTCCTGGTCTGCGCAGTCAGTTGCAGGCATATTACACGTCGACACCCCTGACCTATCTGGACTATACAGGTACGGCTGAGGGCTCTATGTATGGCGTGGCTAAGGATGTGACGATGGGTGCTGCATGCAGGGTGCCTCATCGTACACGCGTTCCTAATGTCCTGCAGACGGGGCAGAACATCAACTCGCATGGTATCTTAGGGGTGATTGTAGGTGCGATGGTGACCTGTGGGGAACTGTTGACATCACGGACGATTTATGAAGAGGTGAGTGGTAAGAGGTGAGAGGTAAGAGGTGAGAGATATGATTATGAAACAGAGTGTAGTTATCATAGGAGGAGGATTGGGAGGGCTCTTTACGGGAGCAATCCTGGCTAAGGAGGGCCTGCACGTGACGGTGCTGGAGAAGAATGCCACCATTGGCGGTGGTCTCCAGACATTCCGTCGCTTTGGTGAGGTCTTTGATACGGGGATGCATGTGATCGGAGGATTGCAGCCTGGTGGGAACATCTGGAGCATCTGCCGATACCTAGGCATCCTCGATCAGGTCAGCATCCGCGATGTAGATGCAGAAGGGATGGACCATCTCTATTTCTCCGAGGATCAGAGACACTATGTCATCCCCAAGGGCAGAGAGGCTTTTGTCTCCTCGCTCGCCACCCAATTCCCTGAAGAGGCTGACGGACTACAACGCTATGTGGATGCCATCTTCGCCCTGTCGGAAGAGGTGGACCTGTTCTACCTCCGTCCTGCCCGCACAGGCATGGCCTCCCATTCCGAGGCATTCCTGACGGCTGCTGACGACCTGATAGCCCGATACATCAGGGATGAGCGCCTGCGTAGTATACTGGCCTATATGAATCCCCTCTATGGGGGCAGGGGACAGCAGACACCTGCCTATGTACATGCCATTATCAGCGTGCTTTACATCAGCGGCACCAGCCGTTTCGTGGGAGGCAGCAGCCACTTTGCCGACCTGTTGGCAGAGGTCATCACGAAGCAGGGTGGGGAAGTGGTGACTGGCGACGGTGTGGAGTGGATAGAGGTGCAGGAGCGCCAGGTGCAGTACGTGAAGACCCGGAAGGGACGTACCTGTCAGGCCGACTGGTATATCTCAGACGTCCATCCCTGTACGCTGATCAGGCTGATGGACCAGAAAGCGCTTCCCAAGTCGTACAGGGAGCGTCTGGACAGCATCCCCAATGCTTATTCGGCCTTCTCGCTCTATGTCAAGATGAAGCCAGACACCTTCCCTTACATGAACTACTCCGAATACTTTATGACCCGCTATGCTGACGTCTGGCATTTCGGAGATTCAGAGAAGCCGTGGCCCTTAGGTTTCATGCTGATGACTCCCCCTGAGCCAGAGCAAGGCCCCTACAGTCGGAAGGTGCTGGTGACAGCCCCGATGACCTTTGACCATGTGCGCCGTTGGGAAGATACGACCACTGGGCATCGTGGGGCAGACTATGAGGCGTGGAAACAGGAGATGGCAGACCGTCTGCTGACACAGGTGGAAGAACTGCACCCAGGCTTCCGCGAGCAGATGATGGCTGTCAACACCTCGTCGCCCCTGACCATCCGCGACTACTATGGCGTGAAAGAGGGCGCCATCAGTGGGTTCAGTAAGGACTGCAGGAACATCACCCTCTCTATGGTGCCTGTGGTGACGAAGGTGCGAAACCTGTTGCTGACAGGCCAGAACAACAACCTGCATGGCTTCTGTGGCGTGCCACTGACGGCCATCCTCACCTGTGAGGCCATCTTAGGGCAGAATTATGTTTTAGAAAAGATTCATTCATGCAAAGATTGTTGATATTGATACAGACGCTATTGACGTCCATCTGCGTATCTGCCCAGGTGAATATCTGGGAGGGTACATCGCGAGATGTGGAGGTGGATCTGATACCCTATCCTGTTGAAGGACAGTACAATACAGGGATCGTCATTTGCCCGGGTGGCAGTTATTTCTGGCACGATATGGAGGCCGAAGGTCATGATGTGGCACGCTGGCTTCAGCAGAACGGCATTGCAGCCTTTGTACTGCGCTATCGGACAGCACAGACACCAGCCTTCATCACTCGCTATCGTTATCTGTTCAGAGGGGTGCGCTACCCTGATCCGCAGGATGACCTGTTGCAGGCCCTGCGTTATGTGAGAACTCATGCTGCCGACTATGGTGTCAATCCCGAACAGGTGGGGGCGATGGGCTTTTCGGCTGGTGGGCATCTGGTGATGTCGGGAGCAGAACTGTTCAGTGTTGCAGACCGTCCTGCCTTTGTCGCACCTGTCTATCCTGTTGTCACCTTTACACAGGACTTTACGCATAAACGTTCCAGAAGGGCACTGCTGGGAGATGGCAGGAAACATAGTCGCGTGCTTTGCGATTCCCTCTCGCTGGAGTGCCATGTGCCAGCAGATTGTCCCCCCGTTTTCCTGGTAAACTGTAAAGACGACCCAGTAGTAGACTATCGCAACAGCGAATTACTCGATTCTGCCCTGACAGCCAGGCATGTAGCCCACCGTTACATCCAGTATGAGACAGGAGGACATGGCTTTGGCGCCTCAGACAAGAAAGGGACTGCCGAGAGCAGGCAGTGGCGGGCATCCTTCCTGGACTGGTTGCATGAGATATGTCCTAAGGACTTACGTTTGGTTTCGAAAAATAATTAAAACAACTACCATGATAAAAGAATCGAAGTTTGATGATATCCGCCCCTATTACGACGAGGAGATTCCAGCAGCCATGCAGCGCATAGCCAGTAGCACTTCTTTCCCGCTCCTGGCCTCCTATGTCTATCCGGAGGAGTCTGTCGAGAAGGTGCGTCAGCGGATAGTAGGCTATACCAATATCCATGATTTCCAGACGGAGACCATGCGCCGTGTGAATGAGCAGGTCATAGCCAGGAGCATCACGGAATTCACCTGTGACGGCATCTCGCGCCTCTCACCTGAGAACTCTTATCTCTATGTGTCCAATCATCGTGACATCATGCTCGACTCCAGTCTGTTGCAGTATTTCCTGGTGACCCAGGGCTTTGATACGACGGAGATCACCTTTGGCGCGAATCTGATGCAGGGGCAGTTGGTCATTGATATTGGCAAGAGCAATAAGATGTTCAAGGTGGAGCGTCCCGGTGGTGGCTTCAAGGATTTCTATCGCAGTTCGCTCCATCTGTCAGAGTATATCCGTCATGCCATCTTGGAGAAGCACCAGAGTGTATGGATTGCCCAGCGCAACGGGAGAACCAAGAATGGTATCGATGTGACAGACCAGGGCATCATCAAGATGTTCTGCATGAGTCGGATGGACGATAAGATACGGGCTCTCTCAGAACTGCATATCGTTCCTGTGGCAGTCAGTTATGAGTGGGAGTCGTGCGACATTCTCAAGACGTTGGAACTCTATCAGTCACAGTTCTCAAAGTATATCAAGAAACCAGGTGAGGACTTGAACAGTATTCTTACGGGACTGATGCAGCGCAAGGGCAGGGTGCACTTCGAACTCTGCGAACCCATCATGGAGGATGAGTTGATGCAGTTTGACGACTTGACAAACAACGAGTACCACAAGGCAGTGGCTCAACTCATAGACAGTCGTATCAATACAGCCTACCGCCTGTGGCCCAACAACTATATTGCCCACGACATCCGTTATGGCAGCAAGGCCTTTAGTGCTTTCTATACCAAGGAAGAATGGGAGGCTTTCGAGCACAGGCTGGCACAGTTGGAGAAGTATGAGGACTGTGACCTCGATCAGTTGAAGGATATCTTCTTAGGCATCTATTCTAACCCAGTGGACCGGAAATGAAAGACGTGGCGGTGAGGATCTACGACTTGATGAGTGGTCACCGTTGGTGGTGCCTGGCATCGTTTGTGGTGGTGACACTGCTGATGGTGCTGTCTGTCACACGACTCTCCTACAAAGAGGATATCCGCGATTTCCTCCCCCTTGACGAAGAGGAGCGGACAGCCCTCAACGACTATGACCGTCAGGCACAGACCAGTATGATCGTTGCCATCATAGAACAGCGTGACAGCACTATTGACGATCCTGACCTGCTGGTAGAGAGCGTGGAAACTTTCATCGATGCCATCAGTGATGTGGAAGGCCTAAAAGTACAGTCTGTATTCTCACAGATGGAAGAACGGCAGGAAGACCTCTATCGCCAGTTGCCGTTTCTGCTCGGAGCAGAGGATTACCAGCGCATGGACAGTCTGTTACGACAGCCAGAGTTTGTCGCCTCAAAACTTGAGGAAGACAAGGAGAGACTGTTGATGCCGATGGGTAGCATGATGGCTCACGATATCACCCACGACCCCTTGGGACTCTTCTCTCCTGTGTTGTCATTGCTTCGTGATACGACTGTCATGGACCGTTTTGATCTCTACGATGGATGTCTGCTTACCGCTGACCATCGCAGGGCCTTGGTCATGATGTCCTCTCCCTATGGTGGCAGTGAAACAGCCTCCAACGAACGCCTCTTAGAGGTGCTGAAAGTTAAGGCTGACAGTGTCTCCTCACTCCTCACTTCTCACTCCTCACTCCTCGAACCACCTCTCTCCATCCGCTTCTGTGGGGCTCCTGTCATTGCTGTTACCAATGCCTCGCAGATTAAGACAGACTCCCTGATTTCCGTAAGTATCGCAGTCGTGCTCATTCTCTTGCTCTTGTGGTTCTTCCTGCGCAGTCTGCGAAACATCCTGCTGATAGCATTCTCGATAGGTTGGGGGTGGGTCTTTGCCGTGGCTTGCCTGTCGTGGGTCCATCAGGAGGTGTCTGTCATCGTCATTGGCATCTCGTCGATCATTGTGGGTATCGCTATCAACTACCCACTACACCTTATCGCCCATCTGAGCCATACCCACGATGTCCGTCAGGCCTTGAAAGAGGTTGTCAAACCCCTTGTGGTGGGGAATATTACTACCGTTGGGGCCTTCTTTGCACTGGTTCCCCTCCGTGCTGTCGCCTTGCGTGATCTGGGACTCTTCAGTTCCTTCCTCCTCGTCGGAACCATTCTCTTCACCATTATCTGGCTGCCACAGGTGTTACGGTTTAAGTTTACAGTTGACAGTTTAAGTTCTTGCGTCCCTTCGGTAGCAAGTGGCAATGCCGAGTGTACAAATGATGACTCTGCGGTTTCCGAGCGGCTTGCCAGCAAATCAACTGTAAACCGTAAACTGTCAACTGTAAACAATAATACCCATTGGCTAATTGCTGCAATCCTCCTTCTCACGGCCTTCTTCGGATATCACAGTCTGCATACCACCTTTGATGCGGATCTGACACATATCAATTACATGACCCCAGCCCAGCGTACAGACATGGCTCTCCTGCAACAACTGATGCCTACTGACACACAGCGCCAACAGGATCTTAATGATCGTCTGCCCTCTACGCCAGAGGCACAGCAGGATCGTCTTCGTCTATGGCAGTCATGGACATCCTCCCACCATGACCAACTGCAGTCTACGCTCCGTCAGGAGGCAGACCGGATAGGCTTTGCCCCAGACTCCTTCGATCCCTTCTTTGCCCTCCTTTCCCCCTCTTCAGAAGGGCTTGCCAACATATCATCTGTAAACCGTCAACTGTCAACTGTAAACAAAAATCCCTTCGCCTCCATCGCCACCCATCTCTCCGATGACTTCAACTATATTGGCTGGACTTGTGCCTGTATTGTGTTCTTCTTTCTCTGGGCCTCTTTCCGGAGTCTGCCATTGGCACTGTTGTCATTCCTCCCGATGGCGGTCAGTTGGCTGTGGATCTTAGGAATCATGGCCCTGCTGGGCATCCAGTTCAATATCATTAATATCATTCTGAGCACGTTCATCTTTGGTCAGGGTGACGACTATACGATCTTCATGACTGAGGGCACCGTCTATGAGTACACCCATCGTCGGCCCATGCTGGCCTCCTACAGACGGGCGATCATCTTGTCTGCACTCATCATGTTCATTGGTATCGGCTCACTCATCACTGCCCGTCATCCTGCTCTTCACTCCTTGGCGGAGGTTACCATCGTGGGCATGTTCTCCGTGGTGCTCATGGCTTTCGTCATCCCACCTGTGGTGTTCCATTGGTTTGTTCGTTTCCGCAAGGCCTTTAGCCATAAAGGTAATTATCTGTAAACTATAAACAAATATTCGTTATGAAAGAAAAGATTCGTCAGATGTTGGAAGATGTCCTGCCGTTGGTCAACTTCGACAGCGACTTCCTGTTCAGTGAACTCGACTCCTTAGGTGTCACGACCATTCTTATGACCCTTTCTGATGCTTATGGCATCACCCTCGATGCCTCTGATGCTACCCCTCGTAACCTCCGTTCTCTCGATAGCCTTGTCGCCCTCGTCGAGCGTAAATTGTCTGAGAAAGGATGAATCTCGAAGACTATCTGCATCAGAATGCTCGGTGTTATCCTGACAAGGTTGCCGTGGTCTGTGGAGACACGACCCTGACCTATGCCCAGTTGTGGCAGGAGGTGGCCCGTCGTGCACAGGATTTCCATCCTCATGAAGTGGTCTGTTTTCGCTCTTCGCAGGACATTGATTTCCTCGTCACCTACATGGCCGTTCATCTGGCTGGTGGGGTGGCTGCGCCTTTGGAACATGGTATGCCTGACACCTTGTTTGAGCGTATTTCATCAGCCGTAGCCCATTCTTTCACTCTTCACTCTTCACTCCCCATCGCTGACATCCTCTATACCACAGGCACCACGGGCCAGTCGAAAGGTGTGATGGTCAGTCATCGCGCCCTCATCGCCGATGCTGAAAATCTCATCGCAGGTCAGGGCTTCTCCCACGACCTGGTCTTTATCATCAATGGTCCCCTCAATCATATTGGCAGTCTCTCCAAGATCTGGCCCTGTATCATCCTCGGCGCCACCATCCTCATCATCGAAGGCATGAAGGATCTCAATGCCTTCTTCCGTGCCCTCGACACACCTCCTTCCTCCTTTCTCCTTCCTCCTTCCTCGAAACTGAAATTCGCCACCTTCTTCGTGCCTGCCACCATCCGTATGATTCTCCAGTTCGCACCAGACAGACTGGCCTCCTATGCCCATAAACTTGACTTTATCGAATCTGGCGCAGCCCCTCTGCCACAGACAGATATGCAACGGCTCTGCGAATTGTTACCCCATACGCGTCTCTATAATACCTACGCCTCAACAGAGACAGGTATCATCGCTACCTATAATTATAATGATGATCGTTGTATGGCCAACTGCTTAGGTCGTCCGATGCCTCATTCGAAGATTCTCATCACCCTAGACGGCCTTATCGCCTGTCAGGGTGACACCCTCATGAGTGGCTATGTAGGTGATCCGGAACTCACGGCCACCGTTCTTCGCGATGATACTGTCTTCACCTCTGATGTAGGCATCCTCGATGAGGAGGGGATGCTCCACCTCTCGGGCCGTGCTTCTGATGTGATCAATGTGGGGGGATTTAAGGTTTCTCCTATCGAAGTGGAGGAGGCTGCAATGGCCAGTCCTATGGTCAGCGATTGTATCTGTATCTCCGCCAGCCACCCTGTCACAGGCCGCGCTCTCAAACTTCTGGTGGTCACTCCGCCAGGTCAGAAACTCGACAAGCGTACCCTGGCCCGTTATCTTGCTGACCGTCTGGAACCCTATAAGGTTCCCATGCTCTATGAGCAGGTTGATACCATCGCCCGAACCTATAACGGCAAACTCGACCGCAAGTTCTATCTTACTCCTTAACCTATACGGATACGCGCATCTACGGCTGTGACACTATGCTCGTCGGCGAGCAGGGGATTGATGTCAATCTCCTTGATTTCTGTGGCAAAACGGAGGAGGGTGGATAGTCGGACGATGATCTCTGCATACTTCTGTTCGTTGACGCCTTTTTGTCCGCGTGTACCTTTTATTATTTTATAGCCCCTGAGGGAATGGATCATCGAATATGCCTCTGGATAGGTGAGGGGAGCGAGTCCTGAAGACACATCCTTGAGCACCTCGACAAAGATGCCACCAAGTCCGCAGAGGACGACATGGCCGAAGCGTTCCTCATATTTTGCACCAATGAACAGTTCGGTGCCTTTCAGCATCTTCTGCACCATCACATTCGTCGCGCCTTCTATCTGCATCATTCGGTCGAACTCAAGAGCAAGATGTTCTGCTGTGCGGATATTCAGTGCCACACCGCCCACGTCGCTCTTATGAATAGGCCCTACGACCTTGGCCACGACAGGATAACCAATACGAGCCGCAAAGTCGGTGAGTTCTTCCTTCGAATGGCTGACCTTCTCGGGTACCATCTGAATACCAGCGCAGGTGAGAATGTCACGTACGGCGTTAGGAGACAGCCAACCACTGTCCTTACCTTCGAATTTGAGACGGCCAATCTCTCGGAAGAGAATGCTGTGCAGTTGTGAGATATTGACCCCGTAGAGTTCCACTTCGTGTGTGGCAGGTTGTGGGGTGCGCATAATCTGCGACAAAGTGCTGGCCAGCGTCACCTCGTCACTGAAGTTCACATGACCCTTAGCCAGGAAATCGGCCACTTCCGGACCTGCCGTCACCATGCTGGGTAGGATGGGGAAGATGGGTTTCTTGCATTCGCGTATCTTTTGATCGAGTATGCTGTAGGCCTCGTAGAGTTGGGTGAGGCCAGGTGTGCCGTAGATGACGGCAATGGCATCGATTTGGTCGAGTTTATGTTCGCAATAGTCGATGATGGTGCCTAGTTGTGCGGGTGTGCCTGTGGCGAGAAAGTCTATGGGGTTAGCCACTGACGAGCCTGGGAACAGTTGCGCTTTCAGTTCATCTGCCATTGATCCTTCTATCTTTGGAACGTTCAGTCCGCCTTTGGAGAGAGCGTCAGTAAGCATCACACCGGGACCACCGGCATGGGTGACAATGGCAAAGTTGTTAAGCGATGAGAGAGGTGTCTTGAGGTGAGAGGTGACCATGAAGATACAGCCTGTCGTGGTGAGTTCCTCACGTGAGAAACAGCGTACGATACCTGCCTTGCGGAATAGGGCTTCTACGGCTGCGTCGCTGGATGCAATGGCTCCAGTATGACTGGATGCAGCCCTGCTGCCACTCTCGCTCGAACCTGACTTGATGGCCGCGATACGACATCCCTTCTGAATCAGGCGACTGGCATAATAGAGCAGTTTGTCGGGGTTGGAGATATTCTCGATATAGAGTAGTTTTACCTTAGAATCGGTCTCCGGGTTGAAGTGCTCGTCCATATACTGCAGCACGTCCTCAATGCCAATATGCTTTCCGTTTCCTATACTCCATACCGAATTGAACTGCAGGCCTTTAACGACTGCACTCTCGAGTATAAATACAGCCGTGGCACCAGAGCCACTGATGAAGTCAGCACCATTCGGATCAAGTTTGGGGATGGGGAGCGTGAAGACACTGTGATGATGGCGGTTCAACAGTCCGATACAGTTGGGGCCAATGAGTGCCGCGCCATATCTCTCACAGGTGTCGAGGATGTGCTGTTCGAGTGCTGCACCAGCCTTTGTCTCCTCCCCGAAACCGGCAGAAATAATGACGAAAGCCCTGACGCCTTTTTCAGCACAAAGGTAGTCGACATAATCGGGACAATACTTCGCTGCCACCACGAGGATAGCGAGGTCTGTCTGAGGAATGTCCTTCACATCATGAAAGGCTTTGATGCCTTGGATGGTGTCCTCTTTGGGGTTGACGATACGGAGTTCACCTTGATAGTCTCCGTCAATCAGATTTCGTACGATGGAGCCACCGGGCTTGTGGACATTGTTGGAGCCGCCGATAACGACGATGCTCTTCGGTTGGAGTAGTTGTTCATTTATCATGCTGCAAAGATAGTGCAAAATTTTGATTAAGAGAAAAGAATACAGATTTATTTGTATTTTTGATCTATTTTATTCCAGAAGTATGGTCTATCTTCGAATGATATTCAAAGATATATAAAATTCCATAAATTCCCCATGTATTTGAAAATTATTCTTTACCTTTGCCAGAGAATTAGCATTGTAAAACTAATAACATGGTCAAATGATGAAGAGAATAATCACTTTATTGCTTATATTAATCATGCCGATGATGATATTTGGACAATCGTATGCTTCCCTGTGGAAGAAAGTAGAAGCGGCCAACGAAAAGGACCTTCCCAAGACCGAGTACGAACTGCTGCAGAAGATTGTGAAGAAGGCCGATAAAGGCAAGGCCTACGGTCAGTTGCTGACGGCAGAACTACGAAGTATCGACGTGATGGCTCACATGGCTCCAGACTCTCTGAAACCTGCCATGGTGCGTCTTCAGCAGCGATATGAGGCCACTACCGATGTGGTGCTGAAAACCGTGTACCAGACAGTTCTCCATCGTATCTACAGACAGAATGGTAGTCTGGAGATGGTCATCGAGGAGCCTGTGCTGACGCCGGACCTCTGTGAACGACTTGCCAAGGTGAAGGACGATGCCTACACACCCTTTGTCATCAAGGGCGTGGATGCCAATATATTCAATCATGACCTGCTGCACGTTGTCGGCTATGAACTGGACGACAGCAGGAGTTTCCGCGCCATGCACGACTATTATAACAAGGTAGGTAATCGTCGGGCGGCTTGTATGACGGCTGTCCAAGTTTATCAGTTTGCTCCAAAAGAAGATCTCGACTCTGTGATTAAGGTATACGCAGACCTGCCAGAGTGTGGTGAACTGGCTTTGGAGCGTTATCGTGATATCCCTTACGACCAGAAGGCCGAGAAACTGGCTTATATTCAGGAGGCTCTGAGTAAGTGGGGGAGCACGTGGCCACGGCTGAAGAACTCGCTGGAAAATAACCGTCAGGAACTGACCAATCCTCAGTTCCGTATGTCTTTCGACCAGCATGTGGTGCTGCCGGAACAGACTCAGGAGATATCGTTGACTGACATCCGGAATCTACGTTCTGTCTCGCTGACTGTCTACAAGGTCAATGCCAAGGGGGATATCGGCATATCGCCCGACTATGCCGATGGCTATAAGAAGATTAAACCGCTGCTGGGTGATGTGGTCTGCGAAGTGAATCGTGAGTACGCTGGCAAGGCTTCTTATGAGTTCTTCGAGGATTCAATCACGATAAAGGGCCTGCCAATGGGGGTGTATATGCTGGAATTACAGTCTAGTCCCAAGACAGAGGTTATCCGCCGTCTGTATTTCGTGACGGATGTCTATACCATGGCCGAAGATCAGCCGAGCCCAGAGGGAGTCCGGTATGTGGTGGTGAGTTCCAGAACCGGTCAGCCCATTGCCGGAGCCCGTCTGCACATCAAGGAATACATCACTTATGCCGCCTTCGATGAGTTTGACGTGGTGGCTGACAATCAGGGCGAGTATTTCTTCAAGACACGTGATACCAGTAGGAGGCGGGAGGTTTTTGCCTATACGGATAAAGACCAATACTGTCCGGCGCTGAATGAGAACAACCATTATAGTTATTATGATCGTGATGACCTCGTCAAGAAGACGTGTGTTTATACAGACCGCGCCATCTATCGTCCTGGTCAGAAGGTCTATGTCAATGCCATCCTCTATCAGGTGAGACAGGGCATGGAACAGTCGGTAGAGTCGCATGTGGCCGTACACTTCCAACTGCGTGACGCCAATGGCAAAGTGGTGTCTGAACAGAAGGGTACGACAGATGACTATGGCGCCACTTCCTGTGAGTTCACGCTGCCGTCATCTGGTTTGACGGGCATGTATTCCATACGTGTGAACAGTCAGAATCATTATATCCGTGTGGAAGAATATAAGCGCCCAACGTTCCATGTCGAGTTCCCTGAGGTGAAGGAGGCTTATGCCGCAGGTGACACGCTGACGGTGAAGGGTAGCGCCATGACTTATGCCGGTGTGCCTGTGCAGGGGGCTAAGGTGAAGTATAAGGTGGTTCGTCGTACTGCCTTCTGGTGGTGGTCGTACAGCCGCTATTGGGAGACAGCCACCCTTGGCTACAGCAACAACGGTGAAGAGATTTCCGAAGGTGAGGCTGAGACGGGAATGGACGGTACCTTTAACGTGACGATGCCGCTGACAATGCCTGAGACCAACTATCCGATGTATTATCAGTTTGTGGTTACTGCTGACGTGACAGACAGTGCCGGCGAGACCCACAGCGGACAACTCTCGCTGCCTTTGGGCAACAAGAAACAGGCGCTGAGTGTTGATCTGGAGGAGAAGATGCTCATCGACGACAAACCTGTGATGACCTTCCATCTTCTCAATGCCTCAGGCAAGGATCTTGATGCAGAAGTTAAATATCGTATCGACGGTGGAAAATGGCAAACCGCCCCAACCAACAAGAGCCTGTCTCTTACCTCTCATCTCCAACCACTCACCTCTGGGAAACATCAACTTGAAGCCACCTGTGAGGGAGACAGCCTGAAGCGTGACTTTGTCATCTTCTCACTTGATGATGACCGTCCTGCCACTGAAACCAGCGATTGGTTCTATCAGTCTGCCTCACAATTCTCCAACGACGGTACACCAGTGACGATTCAGGTTGGATCGTCAGACCAGAATGTGCATATCGTGTACAGCGTCTTCTCTGGCAATAAGTTGATCAAGCGTGGATCTGTCGACAGAAGCAATCAACTCCTGAACCTGAAACTCACCTATGAAGAGTCGTATGGCAATGGTCTGTTGCTTACTTTCGCCTGGGTGAAGAATGGCAAATGCTACACTCACTCGACACAGATTCAGCGCCCGCTGCCTGACAAGAACCTTACGCTGACATGGGCTACCTTCCGTGACCGGCTGAAGCCTGGGCAGCAAGAGGAGTGGACTCTGACGGTGAAAGACTGTCAAGGCAAACCCGTCGATGCTCAGTTCATGGCAACACTCTACGATAAGAGCCTCGACATGCTGCAGTCTCACTCGTGGTCGCTGATACCCTATATCTACCTGCCTATGCCTACCACTACATGGGTCTATTCCGCTAATCATAAGATAAGCAACATGGCTTCTCATCATTGGAGTTCCAGAGATGTGGCAAAACTGGAGTTCAGTTACTTCGACCATGATGTCTATCCTAGTGCCTATTATAACCGTTTCCGTCGTTTCACCCGTGGTGCCGTGCTCAGCAGGGGGAGGGCGCGAGTCGCGGATGATGGCATGATGCTCGATGAGGCTGTGGCCATGGAGGCGCCGATGGCCTATGCCAAGATGGCTGAAGAACCTGCCGAGGCCAAGGCTGTGGAGGCTGATGCAAATGCTGAACCCGGGACAGACATGCAGGAAGAACAGGTCCAGGTGAGGGAGAACCTCAACGAGACCGCCTTCTTCTATCCTCAACTGACGACTGATGCTGATGGACATGTAGCCCTGAAGTTCACGTTGCCTGAGAGTCTTACCACCTGGCGGCTCTTAGGACTGGCCCATACCCGAGACATGTATGTAGGTACGATTATGGGTGAGGCAGTGGCACAGAAGGATGTGATGATCCAGCCCAACGTGCCCCGATTCCTCCGCGAGGGAGACCAGGGCGTCATCTCTGCCCGTATTTTCAATACGGGTAAGAAGGATTTTACCGGTAAGGCGCAGATAAGACTCCTTAATCCCGAGACCAATGCCGTAGTCTATGAACAGTCACAGACGGTGACATTAAAGGCTGGCGAGACTACCGCTGTTACTTTCAACGTCTCACCCCTTTCCTCTGAACACTCACTTCTCGTCTGTCAGATGACCGTCAGTGGTAAAGGCTTCTCCGACGGAGAACAGCACTACCTGCCCATCCTGCCCAGTCATGAGCGTGTGACGGTTACGATGCCCATCACTCAGCACCAGCCGGGAACGGTACAGGTGGATCTGGCAGCCCTCATCCCTGCTGATGCCAAGGGTAGCAAACTCACCTTCGAATATACCAACCAGCCCGCATGGCTGATGATCCAAGCATTGCCGACGGTAGGTCAGCCTTCTGATGAGAATGCGATCTCTCAGGCTGCCTCATTCTACGCCAACTCCCTCGGGCGATATATCCTCAAGCAGAATCCGCAGGCCAAGAGTGCCTTTGCCCTCTGGAAGCAGGAGGCAGGTGAGGATAACTCATTGACGAGTGCCCTGGCCAAGAACGGTGACCTGAAAGACCTCCTGCTCAACGAGACACCATGGGTGCTTGATGCCGACAACGAGTCCGAACAGAAACAGCGTCTGGCAGACTTCTTTGACGGGAATCTCCTGCAGAACCGGTTGAACAGTGCTGTTGAGAAACTCCTCAAACTGCAACGTGCAGACGGTTCATGGTCGTGGTGGAAAGACATGCCAGGCTCGTTCTATATGACTGTCGCCGTCAGTGAGATGCTTGTCCGCCTCAACGAGATGGCAGGGGAACAGACAGAGACGAAGCCGATGCTTACCCGTGCCTTTGACTTTATGGGCAATGAGATTGTCAAGGAAGTCAAGGAGATGAAGAAGTGGGAGAAAGAAGGCAACGCAGTGTCGTTCCCCAGTTTCAAGGCTTTGGAATGGCTCTATCTCGCCACTCTGGATGGCCGTAAGTTGCCAAGCGACGTACAGGCTGCCAACGATTACCTCCTGAAACTCCTGAAGAAGGAGATAAAATCACAGTCGATCTATGAGAAGGCCCTGACGGCAGTTATCCTCTCGAAGAGTGATCCCAGGCGTGCCGCCGAGTATGCCCAGTCGCTGAAGGAGTGGACCGTCTATCGTGAAGACATCGGCCGTTATTATGACACACCGCGAGCCGGTTACTCTTGGTATGATTATAAGATTCCCACGCAGACCGTAGCCATCGAGGCTTTGCAGCGTCTGGCGGCCAGTGACAAGCAGACGCTCGACGAGATGCGCCGCTGGCTTCTGCAGGAGAAGCGCACCCAGGCTTGGGATACGCCCATCAACAGCGTCAACGCCGTCTATGCTTTCCTTCAGGGGGGCAGCCTGACGCTCACCGCAGACAATGCTATCGTGAAGGTGGACAACACACCCATCGACCTGCCAAAGGCTACTGCTGCCATTGGCTATGTAAAGTCGCCGCTCCCTGCCACGAGCAAGATGCTCACCGTCGACAAGACCAGCGAGGGCACTTCTTGGGGTGCCGTCTATGCCCAGTTCACGCAGGCTACGCACAACATTGCAGCCTCGGGCAGTGGCATTACCGTGAAGCGCGAGATTCTCGATGCCAAAGGTAATCTCTTACCTCTCTCCTCTGACCACTCACCTCTAAAAACCGGTGACCGTGTGAAGGTTCGTATTACCATTACAGCCGACCGCGACTACGACTTTGTTCAGGTGGTCGACAAGAGGGCTGCCTGCCTCGAGCCTGTTCTTCAGATCAGTGGCTGGTACATGGGCTCCTACTGCACACCGAAAGACTACACGACCAACTTCTACTTCGACTGTCTGTCGAAAGGTACGCACACCATCGAGCGGGAATACTATATCGACCGTATAGGCCTTTATGAGACAGGCACATGTACAGCCGAATGTGCGTATGCTCCAGAGTTCAGGGGCATCGCTCCTTCAATGACAATTAGGGTGAGGTAGTTTGGTGTTTATAGTTTTAAAGTTTATAGTTTATAGTTTATAGTTGATTACAATACAAGGATATATCAATGGATAAGAAACGGATTCTAATATTGCTTTTCACTTTCTCGCCTTTATTGGTTTCTGCCCAGAAACTGGTGGTGGAGAAATCTGTCGTGGAGTGCGGGCGTACGGGTTATCAGCAACCCATCACCGCCACCTTCCAGTTGCGTAACAAATCCTTGAGGCGACTCATCATCGAGAGCGTTAAGCCCGATTGTGGCTGTACTGCCGTGGAGTTTCCCAAGGAGGTGGGCGCAAACGACAAGTTTACCATCCGCATGACCTACGATGCCCGTCAACTCGGTCATTTCCAGAAGATGGCCGTCATCCAGAGCAACGGTTCACGGACGCCTGTCTACCTCACGATGAAGGGGCTGGTGCTGCCCGAGGTCCTCGACTATACTGGTACCTATCCCTTGACGATGGGTAGCCTGATGCTCGACAAGGATGCCCTCGAGTTCGACGATGTGAACAAGGGTGAAACCCCCGTGCAGGAGATCCACATTCTGAACAATGGCACAGAGACGATGACTCCTCGGCTGATGCACCTGCCGTCGTATCTCACCGCCACGGTCTCCCCCGAGACCCTCCCACCTGGTAAGGCGGGTACTATTGCTATCACCCTGCGCTCAGACCACTTGCGCGATTTCGGACTGACCCAGACACAGGTGTTCCTCGCCCAGCAGTTGGGTGAGAAGGTCAGTTCTGATAAGGCTGTCGACGTGACGGTCACCCTTCTGCCAGACCTCAAGCGGTTCGAGGGTGTCAGCCGTGCTCAAGCGCCTCAGTTACAGATGTCCGAGACCACCCTCGATTTCACCGACTTCCAGAAGCATCAGAAGAAGACCATCGATGTGAAGTTGTCGAATACCGGTGCCTCCATTCTCACCATCTCATCGATGCAGATGTACACTGGTGGTCTGAAAATCACCCTCGACAGTCGCGAGATAGCCCCAGGTCAGTCTACCACGCTCAAGGTGACGGGTTATGCAGCGGAACTCGCCAAAGTCAAGGGACGCCCGCGTATCCTTATGATTACCAATGATCCCGACAATGCTAAGGTCGTTATTAATATTAAGAAGTGATATTTATGTTTACGGTTTACAGTTTACAGTTTACAGATGATTACATCTACAGGCTTGAAGTGGCTTCGCCAGGTATTCAACTGTAAACCGTAAACTGTAAACAAAAAAGAAAATAAGTATGGAACATCCCGAAAATAGCAGCGAATATGCTGGTCTGCAGGTTAACAGTGGGGTAGAGCAGCCCTCCATTATCAACCCCTATCTGAAGCGCAACCGATTCCGTCGGCGTGAACTCTCCGTCGGAGAGATGGTTGAGGGCATCCTCAAGGGTGACATCACCATCCTCTCGCAGGCTGTCACGCTCATCGAGAGTGTCAACCCCGATCACCAGGCCAAGGCTCAGGAGGTCATTAACCGTTGCCTGCCGTTCAGTGGTAACAGCATCCGCGTAGGCATCAGTGGCGTGCCAGGTGCCGGCAAGTCGACGAGCATCGATGAGTTCGGCATCCATGTGCTGAAGGAGAAGGGCGGACGCCTGGCCGTCCTCGCCATCGATCCCTCCTCTGAGCGCACCAAGGGCTCTATCCTCGGCGACAAGACTCGTATGGAGAAACTTGCCCAGCATCCCGACTCGTTCATACGTCCCAGCCCTTCTGCTGGTTCCCTCGGTGGTGTGGCCCGTAAGACGCGTGAGACCATCATCCTCTGCGAGGCAGCGGGCTTCGACAAGATCTTTGTAGAGACGGTTGGAGTGGGGCAGAGCGAGACCGCTTGTCACTCGATGGTCGACTTTTTCCTGCTCATCCAGGTGGCTGGAACGGGCGACGAGTTGCAGGGCATCAAGCGTGGTATCATGGAGATTTCTGACGGCATCGTCATCAACAAGTGCGACGGCGACAATGTGGACCGTTGCCAGATGGCTGCCACGAATTTCCGCAATGCCCTCCACTTCTTCCCGATGCCCGAGAGCGGCTGGACACCGAAGGTGCTCTGCTACTCAGGCTTCTATGGTACTGGCATCAAGGAGGTGTGGGACATGATTTTCCAGTACATTGACTTTGTGAAGTCCAACGGATACTTCGACTATCGTCGCAACGAGCAGTCGAAATACTGGATGTACGAGTCAATCAATGAGCACCTGCGGCTGAACTTCTACAACAACCCAGTCATCAAGTCACAGTTGCCCTCTGCTGAACAGACTGTCCTCGGCGGTCAGAAGACCTCCTTCGTCGCAGCCCAGGACCTGCTCGACGAGTATTTTAAATTATTAAGGATTTAATGGTTTAATGTTTATAGTTTAAAGTTTATAGTTTATAGATGATTACTGTGCAAGCCATGAGAATATAGTTTTTTGTTCTGTAAGCTTACTGCCTATAGAACATATCATCTATAAACTATAAACCATAAACTATAAACAAAAAAACAAAAAGAAAATGGAAATCGAAATCGACAACGGCAGTGGCTTCTGTTTTGGTGTGACCACCGCCATAAAAAAAGCCGAAGAAGAACTTGGCACAAGCGATAAGACCCTCTATTGCTTGGGAGATATCGTCCACAACGGCATGGAGTGTGAAAGGTTGAAGGACCTGGGGCTTATCACCATCAATCACGATGACCTGCGTGAACTCCATGATGTGAAGGTACTGCTACGCGCCCATGGCGAGCCCCCTGAGACCTACGAACTCGCCCGCCGCAACCATATCGAGATCATCGATGCTACTTGCCCCGTGGTGCTCCAACTCCAGAAGCGTATCAAGAAACAGTATGATGAGTCGGGGACTTCTCAGATCGTCATCTTCGGCAAGCGCGGCCACGCTGAGGTGCTCGGACTCGTCGGGCAGACACACTCTAACGCCATCGTCATAGAGAACTTCGATGAGGTGAAACGTCTCGACTTTACCCGTGATATCTACCTTTACTCGCAAACTACGAAATCGCTCGACGAGTATCACCGCATCATCGAATACATCCAGTCGCACATCTCGCCTGAGGCCATCTTCAAGAGTTTTGATACTATCTGCCGCAGCGTCGCCAACCGCATGCCGAACATCTCGCAGTTCGCTGCCCGCCATGACCTCATCCTTTTCGTCTGCGGGCGTAAGAGTTCCAACGGAAAGGTCCTCTACAACGAGTGTCTGCGTGTCAATTCCAACACCCACCTGGTGGAGGATGCCCATGAGATAGAACCCGCGTGGCTTGAGGGTATCCAGTCTGTGGGTATCTGTGGTGCCACCAGCACTCCCCGCTGGCTCATGGAACAGTGTCGTGATGCCATCCAGCAGTTGGCATGAGAGGTCTTTGGTTAGCCGACCGGCTGGCAGAAGGCGACCGCATGGCTTTCGGCGATTTTGAAGTGGTAACAAAGTGAAGACGATGAAAAAGATATTGACTTTAACAGCCTTGGTGCTGAGCATCTCAGCACAGGCACAGACCCGCGACTGGGAGAACCCCGCCGTGCTGGGTATCAACAAACTGCCGTATCACGCAACCCTGCAATTGCCCTCCAAGTGGAAGGCGTGCAAGGAGATTGTCAGTCTTGACGGCGAGTGGCTGTTCCGCTGGAGCCGCAATCCGGAGGAGCGGCAGACAGACTTCTACCGTGAGGACTATGACGTGAGCAGTTGGGGAAAGATAAAGGTGCCTGGCAACTGGCAGACACAGGGCTATGGCACGCCCATCTACACCAATATCGATTATCCCTTCCAGCGTAACCGTCCCAGCGTTACCAGCGAACCGCCAAAGGACTGGACGGCCTACGAGAACCGTAACCCTGTGGGGCAATACGTCACGTACCTCGACGTCACCAAGGCTATGCTGTCGAAGAATCTGATTCTGCACTTCGGCGGCGTGCACTCGGCCTTTTACCTTTGGATCAACGGACGGCAGGTGGGCTACAGCCAGAACTCGATGTCGCCGGCAGAGTTCGACGTGACCGGCTATCTGCGTGAGGGCAAGAACAAGCTCGCCGTGGAGGTGTACCGCTGGAGCGACGGCAGTTATCTGGAGGATCAGGACATGTGGCGGCTCTCAGGCATCTTCCGCGAGGTGCAGCTGTGGGTGCGCCCGCTGGTGCATATTGCCGACTATCACGTGACGGCAGTGCCCGACAAGGACTATTCCAGGGCAGAGATCAAGGCCGCGGTCAGCCTCTGCAATACCGGAAGCAGGGCGGCGGGGAATCTGCAGGCCGTGCTGCGCCTGAACGGCCGCGAGGTGAGCGGCGGACTGAAGCAGTTGGCTGCCGGCGATACCACCACCGTCCAAATGACCAGTGTCATCGACCGGCCGCAGCTCTGGTCGGCAGAGACGCCCCACCTCTATCCCTTCACCCTGGAGCTGCGCGATGCCGACGGAACGGTGGTTGAGCATTTCGACTACCATCTGGGCGTCAAGAAGGTAGAGGTGGTCGGCGAGGTCTTCAAAATCAACGGCAGGAACGTGAAGCTGCGCGGCGTGAACCGTCACGACCATCACCCGACGACAGGCCGCTGGGTGGACGATGCCACCTACGAACTGGACCTCCGCCTGATGAAGCAAGCCAACATCAACTTCCTGCGCACCTCGCACTATCCCGACCGCGAATACCTCTACGAGCTCTGCGACCGCTGGGGCATCTACGTCATGGACGAGGCCAACCAGGAGAGCCATGGCTATGGCTATGCCAATCATGAGATGGGCGAGGATTCGGCATGGCAGCAGGCCCATGTCGACCGTGCCGAGTCGCTGGTGAAGCGCGACTTCAACCACCCCTGCGTCATCCTCTGGAGCCTGGGCAACGAGGGTGGGGTAGGCCCGAACATTCAGGCGATGTACGACAAGGTGCGCGAGCTCGACACTACGCGCCCGCCCTTCTACGACTGTCATCCGCGCTACTCCGCCCTCCACGACTTCGGCTATCCTACGCCCGACAAACTGCGCAGCGAGGCCATTAAAGAGACCGCGAAACCCATGATCGCCCGCGAATACGCCCACGCCATGGGCAACTCGATGGGCAACCTGCAGGAGTATTGGGATGTCATCTATGCCGACAGCAGCATCGTCGGTGCAGCCATCTGGGACTGGGTGGACCAGGGATTAAGTGAAAAGGTAAAAGTGAAGAGTGAAGAGCCTCTTCACTCTTCATTCCTCTACGGCGGCGACTTTGGCGATAAGCCTAACCTCGATGCCTTCTGCATCAACGGCCTGTTGGCGCCCGACCGCACGCCTCATCCGCACTACTACGAGGTGCAGTATGTCTACCAGCCCCTGCAGTTCGTTCAGGAGGGCGACAGCATCCGCATCGTCAACCGGAACTATTTCACCGGCATCGACCAGTATGAATACTATTGTGAGGTCTACCATAACGGGGAACTCGTCACGGGCGAACTCGCGCGGATCCATGGCGACAAATTCGGCATTCCCTATCCATATTACCCCTACAACGAGCCCGAACTGCTGCTGAACGTCTATGCCCGTCTGCGTCGGGCCACGCCCTGGGCAGAAGAGGGATTTGTCGTGGCCCGCGAACAGTTCGTCCTCAAACCGGAAGAGTTCTGGTATGGTGCCAGCGAAGGGAATGCGATGCCCCGGAAATCGGCTGACGATATGGTCTTCACCACAGACGGCGGCTCCGTCACCATCGACCGCACCGGGGCCCTCACCTCATGGATCGTCGATGGCACGCAGATGCTGCAGGCTCCCCTGGAACCCTATTTCTGGAAACCCGAGAACGACAATCAGCACGCCGCCCATTTTGCCGAGCGTACCGCCCCGTGGCGCGATGCGGCCAAGAACCGTACGGTCAAGTCCGTACGCATCAGCGGTCATCAGGTGATTGCCGACATGGCACTGCCCGTGGGTGCCGACCTGACGCTGACCTATACCGTGAAGACCGACGGGCGCATCAAGGTGAAAATGGACTACCGTCCGACGGCCACCGGCATCCCCCTGATACCTAAATCAGGTATGAGGTTGCGGCTGCCAGCCGACTATACCCGCATCGGGTATTACGGCCGTGGCCCGTGGGAGAACTATCCCGACCGCAAGCGGAGTGCCTTTATCGGGCGCTACGAGATGCCGCTTTCTGAATACGAGACGGAGTATGTCCGCCCGCAGGACAACGGCTGCCGCACTGACGTGCGCTGGTTCTGCATTTCAAACGGAGAAAAGACTCTCCGCATCGACGGCCTGCAGCCGCTGTGCATCCGTGCCTGGGACTACGGCGAAGAGGACCTGGAGGGCGTCCGTCACCCCCATGAGATCCGTCGCGGCCGCTTTGTCAATCTCAACATCGACCTCAATATTCATGGCGTCGGCGGCATCGACACCTGGGGGGCGCGCACCTTGCCACAGTACACCATCGACGGCAACAGCCCCTTCCACTACGCCTTTATCCTCGATTGGAAATAACATGGTATTTATTGATTGCTTTCTGATGAGAAAAGATGCAGTATATCCTATTCTTCTTGTTTTTCTTGTGATTTTTTCCTAAATTTGCAGTGGTATAAACTATAAACCTATTGTTATGAGCGAGAAATTTCCATATGGTTACGATTTGAATGCCTATATCGACAAGGCGTTCGAGCAGATGAAGGCTGACTTCCCTTGGGCAACGAGGGATATGATGGGTGAGCGTACCTGCTTTGGTATCGACAAAGTGGGCGGCGAGTATCAGTATGTCAGGTATTACTCGAATTTTGATGGTACATATAGTCCTGATCCTCTCAATGTGGACAGCGAGGAGTTTATCCGCAGGTTGGCCGAAGGCCATGACTGGGAACTTGAGCGGGCCAATCCCGTGAAGGAATGCATCGATGTGGAAGCCCCTGACCGATGCTCCGGCGACTGGTTCCTGGAGTGCTATCAGATCCGGAAACATGAGAAGGGCGGCTATTCGGTTTATGTCACGGCCGGTAACCGCTCGGCAGGCGGGTCGAAGACGGTCTTTATTCCTGCCTCCTATTTCAAACTGAGTTGGGAAGAGTTTTTGGACAAGTATCTCGGTTTGGCTACCCCAGGCTCTTTCTACGTCGGCAGGGCTGACCTCGAACGCGACCCTCGCATTAAAGAGTTCTTGGGCTTTTAATTAAATTCGTATCCATATGAAAAGATTATTGATTGCGCTGCTGGTGCCTTGTGCTTTGTTCATAACAGCATGCGGAGGCAAGAAAACACAGGGCGAGAGTGGTGACACGGACTCTAATAGCATAACCAGTCTGCGCCAGCAGTACCGTTTCGAACATCAGTTCATCAAAGTGGATGACAAGAACTATGACAGTATCGTCGTGAAGGGATATCAAGACGGTAAGGTCGCCTTTGAATGCAGGCACGAACTAGTGGACTATGTAAGTGTTGAGAATGCTGATGATATGGAATGGATAAACGATACGACGGACATCAACTTCGACGGCATCCCCGACCTGCAGATTTACCTTTCGGTCTATGTCAGGGGGCAGGTCGCCTATCTGTATGCCGGCTATGTCTGGACGCCCCAGCAGAAGTTTGAAGAGGTGGAACAGTGGAAAGATCTGCTCAATCTCGAGGTTCATCCTGAAGACCAGACCGTCACGGCCAACTATCGCAGCGATGCCAACGAGAGGACATACGACACCTACAAGTGGACTGACGGCAATAAACTTGAACTTGTCAAGACTCGTAAAGGAGCGTTCTTTGGTGACGATCCTTTAGGAGATGAAAAGGTCGCCATCAAGTATTTCGTGTCGCAGTTCTATGAAGAGTGGGGCAAGAAGGAACTGGACGACTATGACGCGCTGAAACCCTATATCACTCCCAAACTCCGTCAGTATCTTGCCGATGCCTACGAGTTTGATTGTGAGGGTGAGTGCCTGGCCACTTGGAAGTTCTTCTATGAGGGTGGCGGCGATGTAGGTGAGAGTAAGTCATACACGTTCACATCTCGCGACGAGAGTCATGTCCTTGTGGAGATCGAGTATGACAACTACAAGTATGACGTACTCTTGAAGGTGATTAAGGATGGTGATACCTACAAGATCGACAGCCTGAAGCAAGAAAAACCCTAATCCTTCTCCATCACCAGCGAGGCCAGCACACCGACGGTGTTAACCCTGCCTTATTCTTCCCAGTCGATTTCCGTGAAGCGGGAGAAACGTTTCCCGTCACGTTCTATCTGCTCGAAGAACATCTTCTCCGGACGAACCCAGTATTTGCGGTCGCCGTATAGGGCCTGATAGACTACCATCCGTTCCTGGGTCTCAGAGTCGAAGGCCGATGCTATCAGTTTGTACTTGTTCCCCTTGAAGTGCTGGAAATAGCGCACCCGGTCTTCTGCGATGGGATAGTCCAGCAGCAACTTCTCGATGAGCGGACAGTACCATGTCTTGAACTGCTCGGCCGTTGGCGTATGGCCTCCCGGGAAGTGGTGGCAGTTCAGATAGTGCTCCAGGAAAAGCGGCTCGAAGTGTGCCAGTGTGTCTTCCTCACCGAAGAGTCCCCACACGCGATCCTTATTATATATGTTACAACAGTCGAACTGGTGCGCCTCCAGTTCCTCGAACTCGCTGATGAGGTATTCGCCGATGGTGAAGTCCTGCTTGCCGTCAGCCCTTGGCGACTTGTACTGATGGCTGCCGATACGCTCACGGAGGAAGTCGGACATCTTGAAGTGCGGGTTGCCGAGTAGGGCAGGGATGCCGACAATCGGCGAGATCATCTGGGCATAGAACGACCCGCAACTGTTGCCGACAAGCACGTCGGGCTTCTCCTTGTCACAGATCTCACGGATGAGCCTGATGGCATCGTTAGGGTGGAGTGGGAGGTCGGGGGTCAGCACATGGGCTTTTCCCTCAAAAGCCTCCCTCAGCGCCACTGCAGGCACACATTGGCCGCTGGCGTAGAATCCGTGAAGGAACAATATCGTCTTTTTTTCCTGCATATCTGGTTGCAAAGGTACTAAAATAATTTCTCATTTACCCGAAAAAGTTTGTGAGATTGTAAAATAATGCTTATTTTTTCAGGCATTATCTCTTGGTTGATATGGCAATACAAGTGACATACAGGAGAATCAGGAGGCTGTCGATGCGTATCGTGAAGAATGGCGATGTGTATGTTCTACATTTATCGTAGATTTATGTCTTTACGCCGATGATAGTCGTATTCGATGGCTTCATATGGTGATCCGTTGCCGCCTTTGCTGCCGGAAGCCTCGGGCTGCAGAGAGGTGTCGTAGGTCTCCTCGAAGACCACGTCCTTCACGAGGCTCTTGGCCACGACGTACTTCTGACTGATCTTGCCCTGCTTGTTCACCTTCTGACCGACGACCACGCGCTCCGTCTCGGGCTGGAAGAGCACTCTCCGGGTGGTGATGGTCTGTGCGCCGCAGTCCTCCTTCTCGGTCGTTCCGATGCTCGAGAATCCCACCTTGAAGATGCCGATGCCATCGAGTTTCACCTTCTGACCCAGTTCGAAGAAGTGCTTCATGGCGCTGCCCAACTCATCGAGCACGGCCTTGATGTCGCTCTTCTTGACGCTCGCCTGCGTCTGGATGAAGTCTGCCAACTGCTCCGTCTCGATAAAGTGCTGATCGTACACCGCCGTTGCGAACCACTTGCCGTAAGCCGTGCTTTCATCGTTCTTGTTCTGAATTTTCTTAAACTTTTGACTCATAAAATAACCCTTTCTTTTTCATCGTATTAGATTCTTTTGCAGCGAACTACATCGGGTCGCCGCCTCCCGCTTGTTTAGAGGTGAGTGGTGAGAGGCGAGAGGTGAGAAAACAGTCCGTTGGCGCCTTTTTCGGAAGATTCTTCGCTCTTCGCTTTCACTCTTCACTTTCAACGCTGCAAAGGTACAACTAATTTTTGAAACCACCAAATATTTTTACAATTTTCTTCACTAAAAATGTAAAATATTTTTCACACTCAACTTTGCCAGATATTCTCGCTCGGCTTCAATCTTTCAATCTTCAATTTTCAGCTCGGCTTTCAATTTATTAAAGTGCCTTCCACACTTTGTTCCGATGCCTCCTTTGCTTCGTTCCAATGCCTGTTCTTATATAGTGCAAGGCATCAGCACGACTCGTTCCAGGCATCCCCCCGAACGGCAGCAGGCATCCCGACAATCGGCGGCCGGTATTCCCGACTCCCCTCCCCCACACAAGCCAGGTCGGCACGTTGCGCGTTGCAGCGTTGCAGTCCATAATGAAGCCCCATTTTACCCCTCATTTATACTTATATTTATATATATAAATATATATATAAATATAAAATATTTCTTTAGTATTTACTGCTATTGGGAAAACAACTGCAACACTGCAACGTTGCGCGGAACTGCTGTCTTTTCCTAATTTCGGTTGACAGTTTTTTGCTTATTTCCTGATGTGGTTGACAGTCATTTTACTGAACAAGTTGACAGCCTTCCTGACATCGTTGACAGCCCTTCCTGGTTTCGTTGACATTTTCCTGAAAGTGTTGACACTTGCTCAGGCGAAGCCCTAATCCATGAAAAACACTGCGGTGGTTTGCCAAGCGGCTGGAGGCGCAAAGCCTCCAAAGAGCGTCTGCCT
>Ga0310695_10001848_pt1 | contig 47352 bp, 41 predicted proteins | sample RumenRJG_04DNA_FD_203882 | JGI IMG/M metagenome (GOLD analysis project Ga0310695, IMG submission 203882) | Bovine rumen microbial communities from Lethbridge, Alberta, Canada - RJG_04 (v2) (version 2) | ecosystem: Host-associated > Mammals > Digestive system > Stomach > Rumen | place: Canada... | reverse complement strand
GCAACTGAACATCAAGGATGCCAAGACCTACATCAGCAGTTTTGACCGTCCGAACCTGAGCCTTGACGTGAAACGTGGCTATTCTGCAAAGGACAAGCTGCGCTCTATCGAGGAGCTTATCCGCAGACATCCTGGTGAGAGCGGCATCATCTACTGTCTGGCTCGAAAAACGACGGAGGCGCTTGCAGCGAAGTTGAAGCAGGATGGTTTCTCCGTAGGTGTGTATCATGCAGGCATGCCTAACTCTGAGCGTAACCAAGTGCAGGATGATTTCCAGAACGACCGAGTGCAGGTCATCTGTGCCACCATCGCTTTTGGCATGGGCATCGACAAGAGCAATGTGCGTTTTGTGGTTCATTACAATCTGCCCAAGAGCATTGAGAGTTTCTATCAGGAAATAGGGCGTGGTGGGCGCGACGGTCTGCCTTGCGAGACGATTCTGTTCTACAACCTGCAGGACATTATCACCCTGCGGAAGTTTGCGGATGAGAGCGGTCAGCGGGAAATCAATCTCGACAAGCTACAGCGTATGCAGGAGTATGCCGAGGCGCAGGTATGTAGACGACGCATATTGCTGAACTATTTTGGTGAGACAAGCGATAAAGGTTGCGGCAACTGCGATGTGTGTCATACGCCACCTCAGATGTTTGACGGAACGACCATCGTACAGAAAGCCCTATCGGCCATTGTCCGTACGGAGGAGAAAATCGGATTCACGCTGATGGTAGATATTCTGCGAGGCACGCTGTCGCCTGATGTGGTGAGCAACAAGTATAACGAGATTAAGACCTTTGGGGCAGGACGCGACATTTCTGCTCGTGACTGGCACGACTATCTGCTGCAGATGCTACAGATGGGATTTTTCGAGATAGCTTATAACGAAGACCGGCATCTGCATATTACGCAATTGGGGCAAGAGGTGATATATGGGAGGAGAAATGTGCAGCTCGCCATCATCAACCGCGAGGAATTTACCGTGAAATCTCGCAGGAAGAAGCAACGTGAGGAGCGGGAGATGGAATGGGCTACAGTTGGACAAGGACAATCGGGCGATTTGTTCAGTCGGCTGCGTGAAGTGCGACGTCAAGTGGCAGCAGAGATAGGTAAGCCTGCCTTTATTGTCATGTCCGACAAATCGCTGCAGGACCTTGTGCTGAAACGGCCTACGACATTGGAGGCAATGGCGGATGTGTATGGCTTTGGCGAGTATAAGGCCAAAGCTTACGGAAAACCATTCATCGAGGCTATCAAGCAGTATACGAGTGAAAGTTTAGATTTTCCGTTTCCTGATGCTGCAAAATTAGCAGATGTATCTTCTGCTCATATACCACTAGAGCCGATTTCATATATTGAACGGCAAAAACAACTTCATGCAAACGCTTATGCACATTGGGATGATGAAGAAGACAAGAAACTCACAGAATACTATAGGCAAGGGCTCAGTACGTCTGAGATTGCATCTCTGATGAATCGAAATACAGGAGGTATATCATCGCGTATTAAAAAACTTGGGCTCAGAGATGATGAGTCAAGCATAGTTGTAAATTCAACAGGGAAGAGAGATAAAAGCGATGATTATAAACAGAAATTGGACCGCCTTATTGAGATGCAAGCGGACATCAATAGGCAAATTGAGGAATTACGAAAGAAAATGAAGTAATAGCTATTTGAACACTTATGGATAAACTCTCAGCACAACAAAGACACGCCAATATGGCGGCGATTCGGTCGAAGGATACGAAGCCGGAGATGATTGTGCGTCGTGGGTTGTGGAAGAGAGGGTTCCGGTATAGGTTGAATCATAAGCGGTTGCCTGGACATCCGGACTTGGTGCTGAGAAAGTATCGGACGTGCATCTTTGTGAATGGGTGCTTTTGGCATGGACACCATATCAATTTACAATTTGACGATTTACAATTTACGATTTCTAATTCGGGGTGCTGCAAAATTCCGAAGACGAATAGGGAGTTCTGGGTGGCGAAGATTAGAAGAAATAAGGAACGGGATAAGGAGGAACAGCGTAAACTGGCTGAAATGGGGTGGCATTGCATCATGGTATGGGAATGTGAGCTGAAACCTTCAAAACGAGAAGAGACACTGGACTCCATCGCGTTCACGCTAAATCATATCTGGTTGCAGGATCATGGGGCGAAAACTAATTTTTATCCGAAGGTGGATGAAGAAAGTGAGAATTACCTGAAAGCAGCGGAGGAAGAAATATGAAACAGTAAGACGCCTGATGGTAGAAAGAAGATGTGATACGAAGCAATAGAACATCAATCGAAAACGTTATAAGAATATATGGACGAAAAGAATATTGACAACGAATTGTTTAATCCAGAGGAGATGCAGTCGCCTTTTGATAGTATCAGGGAGGTGGATGCTGAGGGCCATGAGTGGTGGAACTCACGCAAATTGGCTCGACTTCTGGGCTACATGAAATACTGGAACTTTGAGCGGCTGATGGATAAGGTGGCTACGTTCCTGCAACAAGAGAAGGGGCTGGACCTGAAGGAACACATGGTTGAAATAGAGGAAATGGCTCAGTTGAATAATGGCGGTTATCGTCAGGTGACTTCAATTCTTCTTTCACGGACAGCATGCGTCGCTGTTGCCATGAATGCCGACAAGAAGAAGTCCATTACCAAGGTTGCTCAGGACTACTTTACACAGAAGATGGACTCGAAGGAACTGGCCACAAGCTTCGAGGGCAATGTCCTAATATATCGCACGAGTACGGGTAAAGTGAATGTAAGTGTGCTGTTCAACAATGATACATTTTGGCTGTCGCAAAAGCGGATGTCTGAGTTGTATAATGTGACCATTCAGGACATCAGTTACCACCTGATACAGATTAATGACAGCGGTGAGTTGCAATTGTCCACAGCTATCAAAAAAGTTTTGATTCCGTCGGACAATTGCGATGATACGGGCACGATCCTCTATAATCTGGATGCAATTATCGCCGTTGGTTATCGTGTGAACAGCTACGAGGAAGCCGAAGCCAAAGCGTTGGGAGAATACGAAAAGTTTTGGAGGATACAGGATAAGACGATTCTCTCTGACTTTGACAGGTTTATTGAGGGATTGGATAAGGTATGAAAAAGATTATCGTAGCGATCGATTCGTTCAAGGGTTGTCTGACATCGGCTGAGGCTAATCAGGCGGCTTGTGAGGGTATTCTCGATAGAATGCCTGAAGCAAAGGTCGTGCAGGTGCCTGTGAGCGATGGGGGCGAGGGGTGGCTAGAGGCGTTCTATGCTGCGATGGGTGGCTTGATAGTGGAGGTTAACGTGAAGGACCCGCTGATGAGGCCCATTGTGACACAGTATCTCATACAGGGCGATACGGCGGTGATAGAGATTGCCAAGGCCAGCGGACTGACACTGCTCAAGCCCGAAGAGCGCAACCCTATGGTGGCCACGAGTTACGGTACTGGTCAATTGGTGGTAGATGCCATAAGACGAGGCTGCAAGCACATCATCGTAGGACTTGGCGGTAGTGCCACCAGTGACTGCGGAATAGGCATGTTGCGGGCGATTATCGATGCATTTGCCAAGCATGGCAACTGGGATGATGTGTGCGAATTGGATAATGTGCGCTTCACGATAGCGACGGATGTCACCAATCCGCTTTGTGGCGAGAATGGTGCTGCACATATTTTTGGGCCACAAAAAGGCGCAACACCCGAAATGGTTGAGGCCCTTGATGCTCGCGCCAAACGCTTTGCGGAGGCCTCTGCCAAGCATCTTGGCTGCGACTGCCAAAACATGCCAGGGGCAGGAGCGGCAGGAGGCTTAGGCTATGCCTTCTTGCAATACATGAATGCCGAATGTCGCTCTGGTATTGACCTCCTGTTGGATACTATCCATTTCGACGACCTGTTGCATGATGCTGACCTCGTGATTACAGGTGAAGGTTCTGCTGACCGCCAAACGCTCATGGGAAAATTGCCCTTCGGCATCTTGCAACGAGCAAGAAAACAAAATGTTCCTGTAATGCTTATAGCCGGCCGCATAGCTGACGAACAACTCCTTCTTGATGCAGGTTTCTCCCATGTTGCCTGTATCAATCCTCCTGATTTGCCCCTCGAAATTGCGATGCAACCCGACACTGCAAAAGAAAACATCAGAAAAACAGTAAGAATATGAGAAACGTGGAGATACATAGTTGTCCGGAACTGATGGACCTGATTCAGGAGGTGGGGTTCCTGCCGCTGTTGGATAGTGGCATTCGTAGCTATTCGGCCGAGGAACTAGTGGATGAGGATAATCGCTATGTGGTGTTTGATGATGGCGGATGGGATTGGCCGTTGTGGAAGTGGAAGGGACCTATCGTCACTGAGGGCCGGTGTGTGTATGGCAAGTTCTTTGCAGGCAAGGCTGGGTTTGTGAGCAAGGAGTGGTGGCCCGATTTGTGCAACTATCGTCGTGCCTCGAGACCAGCGCCTGCGGAGGGAAGTATTGAGGAGGCCATCCTGCTGACGTTGGCTGAACATGGCAGTTTGATAACTCGCGAACTGCGAGCTGCCTGTGGTTTTGACGGTCCTAAGATGCGGAGCAAGTTCGATGGCTACGTCACGCGCCTGCAAATGGCCTGTCGTATTGTGACGGAGGACTTTGTATATCCTACCGACAAGCATGGGCGCGAATACGGATGGGGCTGGTCGCTGTTGACAACACCTGAGTCGCTTTTGGGACGTGACATGTTGCGATGTGAGCACACGCCACAGGAGTCGTTCGAGCGGATGAAGGCGCATCTTAGCAAGCTGTTGCCTGAGGCGACGGAAAAACAGATTGAGAAACTCATCAGATAATAAAGAATGTTAAATAATTAAAGGTGTCTCGACTTTTGAGACACCCTTGTCTTATCTTTGCGGTCATGTTGACAGAACAGACAATGGAAAAGCTGCGTATACTTGCAGAGTCGGCGAAGTATGATGTGTCGTGCTCGTCGAGCGGTACCGTGCGCAAAGGTAAGCAGGGCATGGTAGGCTCAACTGTTGGTGGTGTGGGCATCTGCCACTCGTTTGCAGACGACGGGCGTTGCATCTCGCTATTGAAGGTGATGTTGACGAACTACTGTATGTACGATTGTGCCTACTGCATCAACCGCCGCTCGAATGACATCAAGCGGGCGACGCTCAGCGTCAGCGAACTGGAGGAAATCACCATGGAATTCTATCGCAGGAACTATATCGAGGGATTGTTTTTGTCGAGTGGGGTGGTGCGCAATCCTGACTATACGATGGAGCGACTGGCTGCTATTGCCCGCGATCTGCGTCTCGTTCATCGCTTCAACGGCTACATCCATCTGAAGAGCATCCCCGGCTGTTCGCAGGAACTGCTCAACGAGGCTGGGCGTTATGCCGACCGAATGAGCGTGAACATCGAGATTCCCAAGGAGGAGTCGCTGAAACTCCTTGCGCCTGAGAAAGACCATAAGAGTGTGTTCCAACCCATGAAGCTCATCCAACAAGGGGTGCTGGAAAACAAAGAAGACCGCAGGAAATATCGCTATGCACCGAGATTCGTGCCGGCAGGCCAATCGACACAGATGATTGTGGGGGCGACAAAGGAAACGGACAAGGACATTCTGACGATGTCGTCGATGCTTTACGGACAGCCCACCATGCGTCGCGTATATTATTCCGGCTATGTGAGCGTGAACACTTACGACCCACGACTGCCAGTACTGAAACAACCGCCATTGGTGCGCGAGAACCGACTGTATCAGGCCGACTGGTTGATGCGCTTCTATCACTTTAAGGTTGACGAGATCGTAGACGAGATGCATGCAAACCTCGACTTGGAGGTAGACCCCAAACTTGCGTGGGCCTTACGGCACCCGGAGTTTTTTCCAGTGGATATCAATACCGCTGACTACGAGCAATTGCTGCGTGTTCCTGGCCTCGGCACCAAGTCGGCTTGGCTCATCGTGAATAGCCGTCGCTTTAATCGACTGACATCATTCGACCTGAAGAAGATGGGTGTGGTGATGAAGAAGGCGAAATACTTCATTACCTGCAACGAACTGACCTCGCAGTTCTCGCAGCCTATCATCGGCATCAACGAACTGCGTCCTGAGCGACTGCGACCCCTGCTCATCTCGAAATCACAGCAGAAACGGGCTGCAGAAGAAATGCAACTGAAACTGGATTTTGGAGAATGACGGTATATGTGTTTGACGGAACAATGGATGGGCTGCTGACGGCGGTGTTCGACGCATTCTATCTGAAGGAGCAACCTGAGCAGTTGCTGGCTGAGGGCGATGCGCTACCATTGTTCTGCGACCATACCTATCACGTGACGACCGATGAGGAGAAGGCACGGCGAGTGTGGACGGGACTGGAGATAAAACTGACGCGCGAGGCGCTGAAGCTGATATCTGTCAGCTGGCTGTCGGAACTGCGGGAACTGAACACGCCGTTGTTCCATTATATATGTAAGGTGTTTAAGTTGGGGGATATTTCGCGGAACTTTGCTGATGCTGATGTGCTCGACGTGACGAACATAGCCCGACGGGTGTTGCACGAACAGCTGAGAATGAAGCAGTTCATCCGCTTCCAGAAGGCAAAGGATGGTACGTATCTGGGCGTCGTTTCGCCTGACCATAATGTGTTGCCCATCATCACAGATCATTTTCAGGACCGCTTCAACGACCAGCCGTGGCTGATTTACGATGCTAAGCGGCACTATGGGTATTACTATGACGGCAAAATCGTTATTCGTGTTACGTTTGAAGATGAAGCAGCCGTTCCCTTTGATCTGCGGAACGGCAAGATGGATGCAGACGTGCTGAGCGACAATGACCAACTGTTTCAGGACCTGTGGCGCACGTACTTCAAGGCCATCTGCATCAAGGAACGCATAAACCCTCGCAAACAACTGCAAGATATGCCGCGCCGCTATTGGAAATACATGACAGAAAAGAATGGGTGATAGTCAAGACATCCATTCTTTTCGCTCTGCCTCTGACATTTTTTCAATGGCATAGCGGAGCATGGTGCGAGGCATCTCGTGGGCATGCTGGCGAAGGAAATCTCTTAACAAGTCCATAGATACACGTTTGCCCATTTCGCGGAGCATCCAACCAACTGCCTTATGCATGAGGTCGTGGGGGTGGTGGAGATGAATCTCCGCATAGCGCAAGCACCACGAGGGGTCGCCCATCTGTGATGTTTTCCACGAACAGACAATGCTCATACGTTGTTTCCACAAACAGGGGCTTTGGGCCAGATGGTCTAATACCTTTATCTTATAGTCTCTATCGCCCAGGTTACTTGGTAATAGTAGCCAATGGCCAAGGATTTTATGGACGGAGAGGTCGACAAGGTCCCAGTTGTTAGCTTGTTCGGCATAATGTAAATATAGCGTCAGGATTTCGTCACGACCTTTCATCGCTTCCTCGATATTTTCAAGGCGTTTAGTTGCCAGTTTCTCGAATTTTGCTACAAGAATCAGAAAACCGCAGAGGCGCACCTCGTGCCAGCGGTTCATCAATAACTCAGGGATTTCGCTCAAAGGAAAATCTTTTGAAATGGCACGTACCACCTCACGGGTCTGAGGTACTTTCAGACCGAGGAATTCGTCGCCCTCGCCATATTCGCCAGGACCTGTCTTGAAGAACCCCATAAGGATGCATCGCTGTTCTTCATTCTGTAGCGACTCCATATATTCGATAATCTCTTTAGCCGTTGTATTCATTTCTGTTTTATGATTTTGGACTGCAAATTTAGTGATTCTTTCTGATAATCCCCCCATATTATTTGCATATTTCAAATATTATTTGTAATTTTGTCCGCAAATTATTATCACATAACTATGGAAATAATTAGTGACAGCATAAAGTATATCGGTGTAGATGATTTGGACATCGATTTGTTTGAGAGTCAGTATGTGGTGCCCGAGGGCATGAGTTATAACTCGTATCTCATTGATGATGAGAAGATAGCAGTGATGGATACTGCTGACCGCAGAAAGGGTGAGGAGTGGAAAAAGAATCTAACCGCTGCTCTGAATGGCAGACAACCGGACTACTTGGTGGCTCACCACATGGAGCCCGATCACTCGGCACTCATCGCCTGGATGCTGGAGACATATCCTAGTGTGCAACTTGTATGCAGTGCACAGGCTGTGAAGATGTTAGCTAACTTCTTTGAGGGAGTCGATTTCACTGGTCGTGTGATCACCGTGAAAGAGGGTGATACACTGGCTCTGGGCAAGCATACACTGCAATTTATCGGTGCAGCTATGATACACTGGCCCGAGGTGATTATGAGTTACGACACCACGGACAAGGTGCTGTTCTCGGCTGATGGTTTCGGTAAGTTTGGCGCATTGGTCAACGAGAACGATGACTGGGCTTGTGAAGCTCGTCGCTATTACTTTAACATCTGTGGCAAGTATGGCGCGCAGGTGCAGAGTGTCCTCAAGAAGGCTGCCGCCATCGACGTGCAGACCATCTGTCCGCTGCATGGTCCTGTGCTGAAGGGTGAGGCCCTGGCAGAGGCCGTACGCCTGTATGATATTTGGAGCAAGTACGAGCCCGAGAGTGAAGGTATCCTGATAGCCTATGCCAGCATACATGGCGGTACGGCTAAGGCTGCTGAACGATTTGGGGAAATACTGAAAGAAAAAGGTGTTAAAAAAGTGGTTATCAGCGACTTAAGTCGTGAGGACATGGCTGAGGTCATCGAGGATGCCTTCCGCTATCCTACGGTAGTGGTAGCTGCCTCGAGCTACGATGCAGGCGTATTCCCCGTGATGCACGACTTCCTGTATCACTTGCAAATCAAGAACTACCAGAAGCGTAAGTTCGGTATCATCGAGAACGGCAGTTGGGCGCCCTCAGCCGGCAAGGTGATGCGCACGATGATTGAGGCCATGAAGGACTGCGAAATCGTTGAGCCCATGGTTACCATCCGCTCACGCATGAAAGCTGCAGACGAGGCACTGTTGCAGCAATTGGCTGATGCACTGATTTGATATTTGTACTACCTTTGTACTTGAAATAGACAAAAAGAATTATGGGTTTTATAAATAGACTATTCAATTGGTACTTTACTAAGAACTCACTACCATACTGGGTGATTTTCTTGTTGGACTGTGGCATCTTGATGGTGTCAGGAATGATGGTTTATTGGGTGTTTAACCGCATTGGACTGATAGAAGACTTCTGGAAAGTGTTGAACACCTTGATATTATATATCTTGCTGAGTCTGGTGGGATTCCGCATGTTCCATACCTATACAGGAATTATGCGCTATTCGTCGTTTGTCGATTTGGTGCGTGTCATCTATTCGAACGGCGTTTCACTGATACTGGTACTATTGGCTGATTATTTCACAGACTATTTACCAGGTGCCCAATTTGTTCATTTTACGACGACACAGATATGCTTAATCTACCTGATGGCTACGCTACTGATGTGGCTTACACGTGTGATGGCAAAGACCATTTACGATGTAACGACATCTGACAAGCGTGCGCTGAGAGTACTCATTTATGGTGCCATGTCGGGTGGAGTAGGGTTGGCCAAGAATATCAATACGGTACGTCCGAAGCGCTTTATCCTTAAAGGATTTATCTCGCATAATCCGAAACTGAAGCATACCACCCTGATGGGCGAGAAGGTGTATAACCTTAGTGATGACTTGAAAAGCGTTATTAAGCGTCAGGGTATTGAGGCTGTACTGGTATCGCCACTCCGTCAAAGAGAGTTCCGTAACAATGTAGAGTTGCAGGACATACTGATTAGCGCTGGCGTGAAAATCTTCATGGCTGAGGGTGCTAAGGAATGGAACGAAGATGATACAGAAGTGAATCTGTCGAATGTCCAACTGAAGGAGGTGTCGGTGGAAGACCTGCTGCCAAGAGAAGAGATACAGGTGGACATGAAGAGTGTTGGAGAACTGCTGAAAGGAAAGAAGGTGCTGATTACAGGTTCGGCAGGTTCCATTGGTTCGGAGATGGTGCGCCAGATTGCTATCTATAAGCCTGCATGTATGATTTTGATAGATCAGGCGGAAACACCACAACATGACATTCGTTTGATGATGGCGAAGGATTTTCCAGACATCAAGGCTGAGGTCATCGTGACCAGTATTAGCAGACAGCGTAGAATGAACGAGGTGTTTGAGAAATATCGTCCAGACTACGTTTTCCATGCTGCTGCCTATAAGCATGTGCCGATGATGGAGGATAATCCCTCAGAAGCAGTGCTGAATAATATCTGGGGTACAAAGATTATTGCAGACTGTGCCGTGAAATACGGTGTGAAGAAGTTTGTGATGGTATCTACTGATAAGGCCGTGAATCCGACAAATGTCATGGGCTGTTCGAAGCGTATCTGTGAGATTTATGTGCAGAGTTTGGATAGAGCTCTGAAACAGAATAAATGGTCTGATAAGGAAACTAGAAATTCAAATACACAGATAACGCAGTTTGTCACCACACGATTCGGTAATGTGCTAGGCTCAAATGGTTCTGTTATTCCTTTGTTCCGTGAACAGATTAAGAATGGTGGACCCGTGACAGTAACTCATCCAGACATTATCCGTTTCTTTATGTTGATACCAGAGGCTTGTAAGCTAGTGCTGGAAGCTGGTACGAAAGGTAATGGTGGTGAGATATTCGTCTTTGATATGGGTAAACCGGTACGTATCGCTGATTTGGCAAATAGAATGATTCGTCTGTCAGGAGCCAAGAATATCGAGGTTAAGTTTACTGGACTGCGTGCCGGTGAGAAACTGTATGAGGAGGTACTGAACGAAATGGAAGGTACCAAGCCTACATTCCATAACAAGATTCGTATTGCTGAGGTTCGCCAGTATGACTATGAGGAGGTGAACCAGGAGATTCTGGACCTCATCGAAATCTCCAAACAGTATGATGATATGGCTACGGTCAAAAAGATGAAGGAGATCGTACCGGAGTACAAATCGAATAATTCAAAATATGAGCAACTGGATTCCTAGTTGCTCATATTTTTATATATAAAACTAAAATCACCATATTAGTTAATTTTGTCAGACTTTTAAGAATTAAACCGTTAAATTCTAATATCGATTAAATACAATGGTCGAATTGTTAAATTGCGACAAATAATTACGACATTCTGTCAGTTTCTAGATTCTTTGCCTTATTTTTGCACCAGTTTTCGAAACGAGATTGATAAACTGAATGTGTAACAATTAAAAATGAATAGAACAATGAGAAAAATGGTAAAGAACTTAATGCCAGCCCTCTATTTGCTGGTTATTGCTTTTTCTGCAGCTTCCTGCAACAAAACCCAGGCAGCTCCTGCAGTAGCTTCAGCCCCTGCAGGTCAACCCGTTGACTTAACCTATGCCGCAGAGAAGTCTCTGCCTTCTGTCGTGTATATTAAATCGGTACAGAACGCGAAGACACAGACAGTAGAGTACAATGATCCTTTCGAGGATTTCTTCTCTGATCCCTTCGGTGGTTTCTTTGGACGTGGACAGGGAAATAATAATGGCACTCGCAAGCGTCAGGTACAGACTCCAAAGCGTGCTGCTGCTGGTTCTGGTGTCATCATCTCAGCAGATGGTTATATTGTGACCAACAACCACGTGGTGGATGGCGCTGACGAGTTGACAGTAACACTTAATGAGAACTCAAAGGAGTATTCTGCTCGTATCATTGGTGCCGACAAGACCACCGACTTGGCCTTGATTAAGATTGATGCCAAGAATTTGCCCGCCATTGCTATTGCCAACAGCGATGATGTGAAGGTTGGCGAGTGGGTATTGGCTGTAGGTAATCCGCTTGGACTTAACAACACGGTAACTGCAGGTATTGTCAGTGCTAAGGCTCGTCAGATGGGCGAGGGTGTGACCTCGATGATTCAGACGGATGCAGCCATCAACCAGGGTAACTCTGGTGGTGCATTGGTGAACACCAATGGTGCGCTGATTGGTATCAATGCCATGTTGGCTTCACCCACAGGTTCGAACATCGGTTATGGTTTTGCCATTCCTACCGCTATTATGAATAAGGTGGTGGATGACATCAAGAAGTACGGTGCTGTACAGCGTGCCATGATTGGTATCAAGGGTGGCGACGTGAGCAACAAGGTAGATGCTGACAAGGAACAAGGCAAGGAAGTAGACTATGGCACCATGGAAGGTATCTACATCGGTGAGGTCGTAGAAGGTGGTGCTGCCCAGGCTGGTGGTCTGCAGAAGGAAGATGTGATCATCTCTATCGACGGTAAGAAAATCAAGAAGTTTGGTGAGCTGCAGGGTGTTATGGCCCAGAAGCGTCCTGGCGATAAGGTGAAGGTGACTTATCTGCGCAACAAGAAGGAGTATACCACAACCCTGACTCTGAAGAATGAGCAAGGTAACACCAAGGTGGTGAAGAATGCAGACATTGATATCCTGGGTATTGATGTTCGTCCTATTACCGATTCACAGAAGAAACAGCTGGAGATTAGCTACGGTCTGGAAGTACTGAAGGTCAATGGTGGTAAGATGAAGGAAGCCGGTGTTCCCAAGGGATTCATCATCCAGGTGGTTAACGATCAACCTATGCGTAGCTTCGATGATTTGCAGCAGGCTGTCAAGGATGCCAAAGAGCAGATGCTCATCATTCGCGGACTCTATCCGACAGGAAAGCGCGGTGGTTTCGTAGTTTATCTGCAGAATGATTGATTTTTAACACGGATAAATGCGGATTGACACGTATTAATTCTGTGTATAAATAAAAAGTAAGGTATTTTTTTGGTAGTTCCGAAAAAATACCTTACTTTTGCATTCGCTAACTAAAAAACGGAGTAATGAGACAACTAAAAATCACCAAATCGATTACCAACCGTGAGAGCGAGAGCCTCGAAAAATACCTACAAGAGATAGGTCATGAGGAACTGCTTTCTACGGATGAAGAAGTTGAACTGGCCCAGCGTATCAAGAAGGGTGACCGCAAGGCACTCGAGAAATTGACGAAGGCCAATCTCCGTTTTGTGGTTTCGGTGGCGAAGCAATACCAGAACCAAGGGCTCTCTCTCTCCGACCTGATTAACGAGGGTAACCTCGGTCTGATCAAGGCTGCAGAGAAATTTGACGAGACGCGTGGCTTTAAGTTTATCTCGTATGCTGTATGGTGGATCCGCCAAAGCATCCTGCAGGCTATTGCTGAACAGAGTCGCATCGTGCGAGTTCCCCTCAACCAAGTAGGTTCTGTCAGCAAGATTAATCGCATGCTCAGCAAGTTTGAGCAGGAGTTTGAGCGCCGTCCTTCAACCGATGAGATTTCCGAGCGTGTGGATATCCCTGAGGATAAGGTTGACGAGGCGATGATGGCCAATGCACGTCACGTATCCGTAGATGCTCCTTTCGTAGATGGTGAGGACAACAGTCTGCTGGATGTGCTTATCAATGATGATGCTCCTATGGCTGACCGTCAGTTGGTGATAGAGTCACTCAGGGCCGAGATAGCTACCGTGCTTCAGACACTCAACGAGCGTGAGCGTGCTGTAATCACTGCTTTCTATGGCATCGGACAACCCGAAATGACCTTGGAAGAAATTGGCAACAAATACGGACTCACCCGTGAACGTGTACGCCAGATAAAGGAAAAGGCTATTCGTCGGTTGCGTAACAATACAAAGAATAAATTATTAAAATCATATTTAGGACAATGAAGATTATCAAATTGTTTACCCTTGCCCTCGTGCTCACTGCTTTTGCTGTGAATGCACAAGCCAAGCCTATACAACCTGCCCATGTCTATATGTTCGGCTTCTCAGCCTCCTTCAAGGACTCGGTGGTTTACATCACGAATGTTCAGGATGTGCAGGGAGCATGGATTGACTCCAAGACTAAGTTCCTTTTGAATCGAGACAGCTATTCTTATCAGTTGAAAGAGCATATGACAGAACAGTATCAGGAACCAGATCGTGTGTGTATCGTGTTCTATGCAACTAATAAGAAGAAAATTGAGAAACAATTGAAGAAACTCCGTAAGAAATATAAGGAACTGACTCTACTTCCTACAGAGTTTCACTTCGAAGTAATAGAACAGTCCGAGAATTAATCTCGGACTGTTTCTTTTTTTATCTGGCCTGAACGTATTTATGGAGGGTCTTCCTCACTGCTCCAGGACCAGCATAGAGTTCCTTAACCATGCCTTCTATCTGGTCACCCAGACCAGCCTCGTACAGGTTGAGTCCGAAGACATCCTTGCGGGTGTAGAGTTTCTTCAGTGGGCTCCAGTCCTGATCGGCTTTGCCAATCTCCAGAGGAGCTACGATAGCCTGCAGTTCCTCGAGCATTGGGTCGGGTGAACAATCGAATGATGTACCATCGTCCTTGATTCCTTTCAGGTAGCGGGCATAGCCTGCAAGCGTCAGCGGAATAAGCACGAGGTTGCTCTTGTCCAGTCCACGAGCGATGTACTTCTTCAGGGTTTCACCAAAGCGGATGGGCAACTTCTGAGAAGTATCCATTGCGATACGCTGAGGAGCATCGGGCATGAATGGATTAGGCAAACGACGATTGATAACGGCTCCGATGAACTCGTAGGGATTCAGAACGCCTGGATCTACTACTACAGGCATAGCCTCGATATAACCCAACTTCTGTACGAATGGACGCAGATCCTCGTCGGCCATCTCAGCTGAAATCAGTGTGTAACCCAGCATGCATCCATAGATACTCATAGCTGTGTGCAGAGGGTTCAGACAGGTGGTCACCTTCATGGTCTCAACCTTATCTACTGTCTCACGAGTAGTGTAGAGTGCGCCACCCAGATCGAGTGGGGGACGACCGTTGGTATAATTGTCTTCGATAACCAGATACTGTACTTCTTCAGCGTTTACGAAAGGAGCTGTGAAGGTGTGCTTCTCGGTCTCAATATAGTTATTGTCGTCGAAGCCATCAGCAGCCAACATTTCCTTCACCTTCTCGTGTGGACGAGGGGTAATCTTGTCAATCATCGACCATGGGAAGGTGATTTTCTTTTCATCTTTCAGGTAGTCGAGGAAAGCTGCAGGAACCAGTCCGTCCTTCACCCAGCGTTCGGCATAGGCGAATACGCCAGCCTTCACCTTGTCGCCATTGTGCGAGCAATTGTCCATCGACTGTACGGTGAGAGGCAGCTGTCCGGCGTTGAAGCGCTCGAGCAACAGGGCACAAACCTTACCCATTGCGAATATGGGTTTTAGACCACGAGCCAAATCAGCTTCATTATAAGTATAGCCCTTCTCGGTGATGGTGAATGAAATCATCTGCAAACTTGGATTCTTGAAGATTTCCACCAATCGTTTCCAATCTTCAAACTGAGGGTCGGCCTTCAGTGCTTCGGTCACGCTGGCGATAACCTTCTTCTCGATAGAACCGTCAGAGCAGAGGTTCACGCAGAGCGAGAGGTTGTTGTAAGGAGCATATGCTTTGTCAATTACCTCAAAGTCGAAGGTCTCTGCCACAATGACACCACGATCGTACTTTCCTGTGTTCAGGGCATCGTTCAGGATGGCAGCAGGGAAGGCACGGAAAATGTTTCCTCCACCAAAGTGTACCCAGGTAGGCTGCTTGGCAGTCTTCTCGCGTACCTCTTTAATATTAAACTTTGGCAATTGATAGCCTTTTGCTTCCCATTCTGCAGCATTGTAATTGCCGCTAAAAATATCATTCAGTTTCATTTTACAAAAACGTTATAGGATAAACAATAACTGTTATACATAATATTTTCCGCAAAGATAGTGAATAGTTTTCAATAACACTAATTGTGTTATGAATAATTAACCTATTCGTAACGCATGGAGCGTGCAGGACTGATGTGCGAGATGAAGAAGCTGGGGGCGATGAGCACAAAGACGGAAATCAGGAGTGTACATACGTTCAGCAACAGTATGATAGGGATGTTCAACTCCATAGGTGCTGTATCCACATAATAGCTTGAGGGGTCAAGGGATATAAACCCTGTATACTTTTGAAGTAATACCAAACCAATGCCTATGATATCGCCCAAAAGCAATCCCTGACTGATGATAAAGGCAGCAAACCACAGGAATGTATGGCGCACCATGCTGTTGCGAGCACCCAAGGCTTTGAGTAGTCCTATCATCTGGGTACGCTCAAGGATGATAATAAGCAGTCCACTAATCATGGTAAAGCCAGCCACACAAATCATCAGGGCCAGGATAATCCATACGTTGATGTCCAACAGGTCGAGCCAAGTGAATATCTGAGGATAGAGGTCGTGAATGGTCTGTGCAGTGAAGGTCTCGCCATAACGGTCGCAATCATGATTGACCAGCAATTGCACTTTCTTGGCTGCAGCATCCAGATGGTCGAAGTCATGTACCAAGATCTCTGCACCACTGCACTGGTCTTTTTCCCATCCATTGAGTTTCAAGGGGGTAGGATAGTCTGTGAAACACAATGCCTGGTCGAACTGGTTCATGTGTGTTTCGTAGATACCTGCGATGGTGAACTTGCGGGCTCGCACATTCTCATTACCAATGAAATAGGCATAGACTCGGTCGTTCACTTTCAGATGAAGTTTATCAGCCATCATGCCCGAGATAAGCAACTGATAAGACGACTTTTCTGTAGAGAACTGGGGTATCTTGCCAGCTTTGAGGTTTTGTTGCAGGAAGTGCAGGTCGTAATCGGCACCTATGCCTTTGAAGGCAACCCCTAGGAAATCTGCATCTGTCTTCAGGATGCCTTGGGTAATGGTATAGCGCTCCACATGACTAATCTCAGGCATCTTTTTCAGTTCACGGGCTAACGTATCGCTGATACAGATGGGCACAGGACTCGCTGTCTGTTGAGCCATAAAACTCTCAATGCGGATATGAGAGCCGAAGCCTACTACCTTGTCGCGAATGGTGTGCTTGAAACCAAGAACTACCGATACCGTGATAATCATCACGGCCAAACCGATAGCTACACCCACCGTGGCTATACGGATAGCAGGAATGCTGACATCATGTTCGCCTTCCTGTCCAAAGATTCGTTTGGCAATGAAAAGCGTTACCATTTATTAGATACGGATAAACACAGATGGACTCGGATTAATCATTTGTCCTTCCTGGGTAGGCTTCCAAGGCTTTGCGTAGAACGAAGAGAGCTCGTTCCAAATCTTCCTTCTTCAGCACATAAGCAATTCGCACCTGATTGATACCAGCACCAGGTGTGGTGTAGAAACCAGCGGCAGGAGCCATCATCACTGTTTCGCCCTCATAGCTGAACTCAGCCAGACACCAGCGACAGAACTTCTCGGCATCATCGACTGGCAACTTGGCCACAGTGTAGAAGGCACCCATAGGAATGGGTGAATAGACACCAGGGATGCGGTTCAAACCATCAATCAAGCACTTACGGCGCTCTACATACTCGTCATAGACATCACGATAGTATTCCTCAGGAGCATCCAACGAAGCCTCAGCCACAATCTGACCAATCAGGGGAGGTGAGAGACGAGCCTGACAGAACTTCATCACAGCTTTGCGCACTTCCTGGTTCTTGGTAATCAGGGCTCCAATGCGGATTCCACATTCACTATAGCGCTTGGAAACAGAGTCTATGAGGATGACATTCTGTTCGATACCCTCCAGATGACATGCAGAGATATAAGGTGAACCGGTATAGATATATTCACGATATACCTCATCGGAGAAGAGATACAGGTCGTATTTCTTCACCAGGTCGCGAATCTGGTTCATCTCACGACGGGTATAGAGATAACCCGTTGGGTTGTTGGGGTTGCAAATCATGATGGCACGGGTGCGGTCATTGATAAGTTCCTCAAACTTTTCTACCTTTGGCAGCGAGAAACCCTCGTCAATCGTGGTGGCAATGGTGCGAATCTTGGCACCTGCAGAGATGGCAAAAGCCATATAGTTGGCATAGGCAGGCTCAGGAACGATAATCTCGTCGCCAGGATTCAGACATGACATAAAGGCAAAGAGTACCGCTTCAGAACCACCAGAAGTAATGATGATATCATCAGCCGTTACGTTGATGTTGTATTTGGCGTAATAGCTAACCAGTTTCTCGCGGTAGCTCAGATAGCCCTGCGAGGGAGAATATTCAAGGATTTCACGGTCAATCTGCTTGAGGGCGTCAAGTCCTACTTGTGGTGTTGGCAGGTCAGGCTGTCCGATGTTCAGATGATAGACCTTGGTGCCGCGTTTCTTAGCGGCAGCAGCCAGAGGTGCGAGTTTTCTGATAGGCGACTCGGGCATCTCCAGTCCGCGTACTGATATTTCTGGCATGATACTCTTTTTTTCAATTTTGTGTGCAAAGGTACGAATAAGTGAGAAGAAAACCAAAATATTTTTGTGTTTTCTCGAACGAAAGTACTTTCAACGAAGTTAAAGGTACGAATAAGTGAGAAAAATACAAAATATTTTTTGTGGTTTTCGGAATTTATGTGTAATTTTGTGCGCTTAAAAGAATACAACGGTATGAATTACGAAGAACTGTTAGCTACCAAGAACCAAGGGAAGATGAATGTCACAAAGCTGCCCATCGGTGAATATTATCGTGCCCAAGTGGACGGAAAATACAGAGGACTGGTGGATATCCGTGAAGAGATGTTGCAGAACATTGTGTTCACCAAAGCCCTGGCGACGGAGTGTGAACAGAACAAACTCCTGTTGAATCCCCACCAATTGCACTTCGAAGTGGCTGAGGAGAATCAGGACATCCGACAACTGAGGGTGGAGTTGGGCACGTATCTCTCCATGAAACAGTTGTTGGACGATCAGCCTGCCGTGGTTGCGGAGAAAGGATTTATCGACCAGACCTTAGAGGCACTGGTCAATATTACCACATATCTGCATCAACAAGGCGTACAACATATCTGCTATTCGCCCAATAATGTGCTGGTGCGTAAGGGTGACAACCGCGTGATGCTCCTCTCGCATGGTTCCTATTATTTAGGAATCTCCGATCAGACTGCGTTCTACGGAGTGGATGCCTCCTATGTAGCTCCTGAGGTGTTGGAGCATGGCACGATTGATGATCGCTGTGATGTTTATGGCATTGGAAAACTGATGGAAGTGTTGTTCGAGCGTGCTGAAATGCCGTTGGAATACAAGATGGCTATCAAGAAAGCTGTCAGCGAGAAACCTGAGGACCGCTTTGATACCCCTGAGGATATGTTGAAAATGGTGCAGAATAGGCGTAACACCAAGAAGTCGGTACTTACCTTTGCTCTTGCTGCGGGTATTGCTCTCTTGTGTATAGGCATCTATTTCGAGATGTTTCCTGAGTCACATCCTGTAGAATTTGTCAAACCAGCCGCCCAGAGCAATGATGATGACCTGTTGGACGATGGTTTCTCACCCGATGAAATCGGCATTGGTCTGACAGATAGTATAGACACGATGGCCGTTCGCGAACAAGCTCGTGATTATCAGGCCAAGGCTGAGCAGATATTCCGCAAGAATTATGAGAAAGAGGCTGATCGCATCCTCTCCAAGATATATAATAAGGATTATATGAGCAAGTCGGAGAAAAAGTTCATGGCTGAAAACCAAGAAACCATCAAAGAACTGATGGACCTTCAGCTGAAGATGGGTGAAGAGGCAGGTATGACTCCAGAACATGCTCAGGTGATAGCCAGCGAGATAATAGAGCGCATTAGCAATGAGAAGAAGAAACAATTAAAGAACAAATAAAGAAATATGAGATCAAGAACAGCAACATGGTTTGAATGCAAGATCAGCTATGAGAAAGTCATGGAGGATGGCTTGCAGAAGAAAGTGATAGAGAATTACGCCGTTGATGCCCTGAGCTTTACAGAAGCCGAGAAGCGCATCATGGAGGAGATGTCAAGCTACATCAGTGGTGAGTTTAAAGTGAAGGACATCAAGATTGCACCTTATGGTGAAATATTCTTCAGCGATGAGGAAATGGCAGACAAGTGGTATAAGGCCAAGTTGCAGTTTATCACCATCGACGAGAAGACCGAGAAAGAGAAACGCAGCAATGTGAACTATCTGGTACAGGCAGGAACCTTGAATGGGGCAGTGAAGAACATTGACGAGGTAATGGGTGGTACTATGATTGATTATGTCATTGCCTCTGTAGCTGAGACCACCCTCATGGATGTGTTTGAATATGGCAAGAGCCAGCAGGAGGCAAAACCTGAGTTTGAAGGATGATGTTCGACGTAAAAGGAAATTTAAAGCAAGTGCTTGCTAAGCTGCCACAGGGTGTTCGCCTTGTGGCAATTAGTAAGTATCATCCCAACGAATATATAGAGGCTGCTTACGAGGAGGGGCAGCGAATCTTTGGTGAGAGTCATGAACAGGAACTTCGACAGAAAGTGGAGACCCTGCCTAAGGATATCGAGTGGCATTTCATCGGTCATCTGCAGACCAATAAAGTGAAATATATCGCCCCTTATATCACCATGATTGAGGCAGTTGACTCTTTAAAGCTTCTTCGAGAGATTGATAAGCAAGCTGCTAAGAATGAACGTGTTATCGACGTTCTTCTAGAACTACACATTGCCGAGGAAGAAACCAAATACGGTCTTACTCCTGACGCATGCCGTCAACTTCTTTCTGAGGGTCAATGGAGGGAACTAACCCACGTCCGCATCTGTGGTCTGATGATGATGGCCTCGTATGTGGAGGATGAACAACAGATTCGCAATGAGTTCCGCATAGCGAAGAACCTCTTTGACGAACTCAAGGATCGCTATTTTGCAGATGCCCCTTGGTTCAAGGAGCGTTCATGGGGTATGAGTCACGATTATCCCATAGCCGTCGAGGAGGGAAGTACTATGGTTCGCGTTGGAACCTCCATTTTTGGACCTAGAGTATATTAAAGTAATTAGTAATGAGTAATGCTCATTGCTCGTGAAACAAGTATTGTCCTCGCTTCATCGTGCCCCAATGGATTGCATGTTTGGGACAATGGTGATAACAAGCTAGGCAATTGGTACAACTGCCATCATGTTTCCAACGTGGTGGCAGTCCTTCTATATCGTCCACAGGACAAACTTTGGCGCACAATCCACATTGAATACAGGCGGTTTCATCGACCCAGAAGTGCTTGTCGGTAATCAAATGCTTGTTATAATACCCTCCAATCACGTAGGTGTAAGTATAAGGAATAGCCCCTTTCACCAGTTCTTCCGCGTTTTGTCGGTTCTTTACCACCTCGCAGATATGGGCAACCGTTACCTTAGCCTCTGCTATTTTCTTTTGCTCACGTTCAGGCGTGTCTAAGTGAAGGAACGAGAAACAAACGTTCGATTCAGGCATCACCACGGCAAATGTTGCATCGGCATGCAGTCCCTTTTGTTTCAATTCCTTGTTCAGAATCCGCATGGCATGTCCCATATTGTCGCCACAAGTGGTTGCTGCGTAGACGAAGGAAGAAGGATGAGCTAAGAAGGTGGATTTGCTGATGAAATCGCGCACAATGCGGGGAGGTTGCCACCCATGCGTTGGGAAGCAGAAGCCCAGTCGCTCTCCCTCCTTTAGGGTATATTTTAGCTCTCCCTTGCGCAACTCGTCAGGGATATATCTCAGTTCTTCACCTGTGGCTTGAGCCAGTTGCTCAGCCACCCATTTTGTATTGCCTGTACCTGAAAAATAGAAAATCATGGTGCAAAGATAAACAATAACCTATAAACAATAGCCAATAATCGAGTTTTTTTCGTACCTTTGCACCCAATTATGCGATATTTTATCTGGTTCGGGTACGATGGTACTCACTATCATGGATGGCAGATACAGCCAAACGGGGTAACGGTGCAGAGTGAACTGCAACGTTGCTTGAGCCTGTTGATGCGTGAGGAAGTGAGTGTGACAGGAGCTGGCCGTACTGATGCCGGGGTGCATGCCCGTAGGATGGTGGCCCATTTTGATACTGCTCAGGAACTGGATTGTCCGATGATGGTGAAGAAGTTGAATGGACTGCTGCACGAGGATATTGCAGTATATAGCATCGAGCGTGTGGCAGACGATTTGCATGCGCGATTCTCTGCAACTTCGCGTACCTATCATTATTATGTGCATACGAGGAAGTCGCCCTTCCTGAACCAGTATTCGCTCGAGTTGCACTATCAGCTGGACTATTCGCTGATGAATGAGGCTGGGCGCATTCTCATGGAGTATGAGGATTTTGGTGCTTTCTGCAAGGCTGGCTCAGATGTAAAGACCACCTTGTGTAAGGTAACTCGTGCACAATGGGTCCAGACATCGCCCACAGAATGGTATTTCGAGATTACTGCCAACCGATTCCTGAGAAATATGGTGCGAGCAGTAGTAGGAACCTTGGTAGAGGTGGGTCGTGGACGTATGACACTGGATGAGTTCCGTCAAGTGATAGAAGGAAAGAAACGCACCCAGGCTGGTGAGTCTATGCCTGCTAAGGCGTTGTTTCTGGAAGATGTGGAATATAAATTGTAAATGGTAAATAGTCCAATTGTAAATCACAATGGCTTGGTTAATTTTGGCATTTATGTCAGCTGCCCTGTTGGGTTGCTACGATTCGTTTAAGAAACAGGCGTTGAAAGCCAATGCCGTGATACCTGTTTTGTTTTTGAATACCCTGTTCTCTTCGCTGATATTCCTTCCGTTTATCGTGCTGAGTAGTACGACAAACACACTGGATGACAGTATTTTCTATGTAACCTCAGGAGGATGGGAGGAACATAAGTATGTATTGCTGAAGGCCCTGATTGTCTTGTCGAGTTGGGTGCTGGGCTATTTCGGTATGAAACATCTGCCTTTGACCATCGTTGGACCCATCAATGCCACACGACCTGTGATGGTGCTGGTAGGAGCCTTGTTGGTGTTTGGCGAACGACTGAACGGATGGCAATGGGCCGGTGTGCTGTTGGCAGTGCTCTCGTTCCTGATGCTAAGCCGTAGTGGTAAGAAGGAAGGCATCGACTTTAAGCACGACCATTGGATTTGGATGATTGTGGGCGCTGCTGCCTTGGGAGCCTTGAGCGGACTCTACGACAAATACCTGATGGCTCCTGTAGAGAGTGGGGGCGTGGGTCTGAACCGTATGCTGGTACAGGCTTGGTACAACTTCTATCAGTGTGGCATGATGCTGGCTATGCTGGTGTTCCTCTGGTGGCCCCATCGTAAGGAGATAACCCCTTTCCATTGGCATTGGTCCATTATCGGGGTGAGCCTGTTCCTGTCGACAGCTGACTTTATGTATTTCTACTCGCTATCGATGCCAGAGGCTATGATTTCTATTGTATCGATGATTCGCAGGGGAAGTGTCGTAGTAAGTTTCCTGTTTGGGGCCGTTTTCTTTCATGAGAAGAACCTGAAGGCCAAGGCTTTCGACTTGGCCTTGGTGCTCTTAGGCATGATCTTCCTCTACATTGGTAGTGCGTAGGATAATGCTGGTAGCCCCCAAGGTAAACAAAGTGCCATCCTCAATGATGCGACGTTCGCGGGGTTGCAACTCTACATCACCCACAAACGTACCCGTATTACTGTTGTTATCCATCAGTGTATAGCGCAAGCCACCCTTTTTGTCGTGGCTTACATTCACGGTGCAATGGTTCAGGTCTACACTGGGGTCAACGGTCTCAAAGGTACAGTTGGCAGGATTACCTTTCTGGTAACGCCCAATCACGTTATCGCCCATATGCAGGGGAATGACCTGCTTGAAATGGAACACGTTCTCAATCACAACGATAGAACCGCAAGCTTCTTCTGCCGTGCGCTGACCGTCATCCTGGGATAGATCTGCACTTTCTTGTTTCTGGGTTCCACGCAACTTTGACACACCAATGCGTATGCCAAACTCCTTGCCACACTCGTTGCATTTGAATACCAACGACTGACCAGCCGAATATTTCGTCTCGTCAAACGTGATGTAACTATCGCATTTAGGGCATCTTACGCGTTTCATTCCGTAAACTCTAAACTATAAACTAAATACTATGTTTATAGACCCAGGCGTCATAAAATTCCTCCTTGTTTGACAACCTGTTCGCACGGCGATATGCCTCCGCTTCCGTTTCGTATTCACCACAAGAAACACGCACCACATTATTAGATATAAAGACCTTGGCATCCTCGTAGCCCTGTTTGTGCAACTTCTCAACATATGCTTCCGCATTGCTGAGCTTCACCTGAGAGGCCACAATCACTAAATAGCGCTTGGACTCACTAGGATTACTAGATTTACTAGAAGCACTAGACTTACTAGAAAGACCAGATTTAACGGAATCTGCGTCCTGAGCTATCGTGGTTTTAACGATAGGTTGGGCAGGAATGACATTGCTGTCCTTGGGCATCAGCCTGTAAAGGATGTTGTTCTGGAGATGACTCATGGTGCGAGTGCCCAGGTCGCTGTTAACCACTGGCGTACTCATGAAGAAGAAAGCGACGATAGCAGCAGCAACGGCTACCGTATTGCGTATCCACGACATACGGATATGCAGGGTGTAACCGTCATTTTCTTCGGTATTATCGGTAAATTCTAACAGGGTAGGCTGCGACTCAACAGGCTTTTCAGGTTCTTCCAGTCTAACCTCACGAGCTACCGATGGAATGGCCTTCAAAGGCTCTTCAATGGGTCGATGATCCTTCAGCTGCTTAAAGGTGTAGGAACCTAAGCCATAGAGTTCTGGTGTCAAAAGACCAGCCTCGCAGGGAGTGAACTCGTAATTACCTTCAGAATTCACAGTCAAAGTGCCTAAATCGGTCAGGGTATAGGAACCCTCTTCACTCAGGATATGCTTCAATTCCTCTACTTCTTCGGCAACTTGACGTATAGCCTCGGGGTAGCTGATGTCATACGCCTCGACATACGATTGAACCAATACACTGTCGTTCATGCGCAATTGAGGATTGAAACCCAAGGTGCGCAAGGGAGGAAGGAACGAACGGTCGTCTGCATCATAACGTGCAGGAACCAAATGTGTCATAAATCCCCCAAAATCAGGCACTATCACACATTCGTTCGATAACAACAGTATCTCAATATGTCGATTTAGTTCTATCATCGAGTGCAAAATTACGTTTTTTTTATGAAACAAACAAGCGTAAGAAGAAAAATTTTTTGTACCTTTGTCGTCAAATACAAATATAAAATAGAGAGATGGAGTACAAGAAAACCACTATCGAAGGCGTGTATATCATTGAACCAAAGGTGTTTAACGACGCGCGTGGATATTTTTTTGAAGCTTGGAAGAAAGAAGAGTTCGAACAGTACATCGGAAAAGTGGAGTTCGTGCAGGATAATGAGTCCAAATCGAGCTATGGTGTTTTGCGAGGCTTACATTATCAGAAGGGCGATTGCTCTCAGGCCAAATTGGTGCGTGTCATCAAGGGCAAGGTGCTTGATGTCGCTGTAGATATCCGCAAGTCCAGTCCTACGTTTGGCAAATATGTGATGGTGGAGCTGAGCGATGAGAACAAGCGCCAATTCTTCATTCCCCGTGGTTTTGCCCATGGTTTTCTGGTGTTGAGTGATGAAGCTATCTTTACCTATAAGGTAGACAATGCCTATGCGCCTCAGGCTGATGCGGGCATCCGTTGGAATGACCCCGATATCAATATCCAGTGGCCCATCGATCCGAAAGACGTGCATACCTCAGAGAAGGATTTGAAACAGCCTTTCTTAAAGGATGCAGAAGTATTTGAGTAATCAACTTATTATCAATTATACATTTATGAATATAGCAATTGTAGGAACAGGATATGTTGGACTGGTTTCAGGAACATGTTTTGCCGATACCGGTGCCAATGTGACATGTGTGGACGTAGATGCCCAGAAAATAGAACGCTTGAAGAATGGCGAGATACCCATCTTCGAACCCGGACTGGACGAGTTGGTGGTGAAGAATGTCAAAGCAGGACGCCTGCACTTCACAACAGACCTGTCGTCAGTGCTCGACGATGTGCAGATTGTGTTCTCTGCGGTAGGTACTCCTCCTGATGAGGATGGCTCTGCCGACTTGAAATATGTGTTGCAGGTGGCTCGTACCATTGGTCAGCACATGAACCATTATCTGGTAGTGGTCACCAAGTCGACCGTTCCCGTAGGTACCGCTTCCAAGGTGCGCAAAGCCATTGAAGAGGAGTTGGCCAAACGTGGACTGCAAGACCTGGAGTTCGACGTAGCCTCCAATCCTGAGTTCCTGAAGGAAGGTAATGCCATCAAGGACTTCATGTCGCCCGACCGTGTCGTGGTGGGTGTGGAGAGCGAACATGCCAAGAAGGTGCTGACCAAGTTGTACAAGCCCTTCCTGATTAACAATTTCCGTGTGATTTTCATGGACATCCCCTCTGCTGAGATGACCAAATATGCCGCTAACTCGATGCTGGCCACCCGTATCTCGTTCATGAACGATATTGCCAACCTGTGCGAACGGGTAGGGGCTGATGTTAATATGGTACGCGCGGGAATTGGTGCCGACACCCGTATCGGTCGTAAGTTCCTGTATGCAGGCTGTGGCTATGGTGGCAGCTGTTTCCCCAAAGACGTCAAGGCCCTGATCAAGACTGCCGACCAGAACGGCTATTCCATGGAAGTGCTCAAGGCTGTTGAGCGTGTCAATGAGCGCCAGAAGAGCATCCTCTTTGAGAAATTGCAGAAAGCCTTCAAGGGCGAAGACCTGAAAGGCAAGACCATTGCCATGTGGGGTCTGTCGTTCAAGCCCGAGACCGACGATATGCGCGAATCCACCGCTTTGGTCATGATTCGTTTGTTGCTGGAGGCAGGTTGTACGGTACGTGCCTACGACCCCGTGGCCATGAATGAGTGTAAGCGCAGGATTGGTGACACCGTGACCTATTGCAACGATATGTACGATGCCACGCTGGATGCCGATGCCCTGTTGCTCCTGACGGAATGGAAGGAGTTCCGTCTGCCTACATGGGCTGTCATCAAGAAGGCCATGAAGCGCCCCTTGGTCATTGACGGACGAAACATCTTCGATTCCGAAGACTTGGAGGAGAACGGCTTTGAATATCATTGTATTGGAAAATAAATGAGGAAACTGTTAGGAACGATATCACTACTGCTCTGTGGCTTTCTGCTGATAGGCTGTGGCTCCAAGCAGAAACGCCCTGAGGAGAGCAAGGAGGCCAAAGCCTTGCTCCAGGGAGTGTGGGAGGACGAGGAGACTGACGAGGTGCTCTTTAAACTGCAGGGCGACTCAGTCTATTACCCCGATTCCACCTCCATGCCCGCCTATTTCATGGTAGCTGCAGACACCCTTTATATCGGCAATAGCACCCGTTACCATATTGAGAAACACAGCGAACATGTGTTGTGGCTCTCGAATGGCGACGATGAGGTGATTAAGTTGCACAAGGACGATGATCCAGACGATGATGTAGAAGAATTCTCTGAACACCAGATACAGACGCTGACGGAGGTAGTTAAGAAAGATACCGTGATTTATTATAACGGTAATCGCTATCGCCTCTATTTCGCCATCAATCCTACCAAATATAAGGTCAAGCTCAATACGGTGAACAATGATGGCTTGGAAGTGGAGAATGTGTATTACGACAACATCATCCACTTGAGCATTTTCAACGGTTCTACCCAGATTTTCTCACGCGACTTCCGTAAGCCACAATATGAGAAAAAAGTGCCTGCCCAGTTCCTGACGAAGTCCATCCTGAACAACATGGAGTATGACAAGACCGATGCCGAGGGATTCCATGTCAATGCCTCGCTGTGCACCCCTGGCAATGCCTCCTGCTATATGGTGGGCCATGTTATCTCGTTTGATGGCAAACTGACCACTAAACTACTGGAATATTGAAAGTTACACTCTTACAGACCGACATCCACTGGGGCGAACCCGAACGGAATATCCAGAAGGCCGAGCACCTGATGCGTGAAAACCCAGGCAGCGACCTCTATGTCTTGCCTGAGATGTGGAGCACAGGCTTTGCCACCCAGCCTGAAGGCTTGGCTCACGAAGTTGGGAAGAACATCGCCTTGGAGTGGATGCAGCAAACGGCCAAAGTCTCTGAATGTGCCATTTGTGGCAGTCTGGCTGTCCACTTGGAGGATGGCACCTATCGCAATCGCCATTATTTCTGCGACGGACGCTCTGGCCATACCTATTACTATGACAAGCACCACCTTTTCACCTATGGACATGAGAACCAGTATTATACCGCTGGTCGTGACCATTGCATCGTGACTTATGAAGGTTTCCGTCTCCTGTTGCTTACCTGCTACGACCTGCGTTTCCCTTGCTGGAGTCGCTATGCTACTGGTTTGGAGTACGATGCCATCATCGTTGTGGCCAATTGGCCTGAGTCGCGCCAGAATGCTTGGCAGTTGCTCACACGTGCCCGTGCCATCGAGAACCAAGCCTATCTCATCGGTTGCAACAGGGTAGGCGACGATGCCTATAACCACTATGCCGGTGCCAGTGTGGTGGTCGATACCATCGGACATACCCTCGCACAGTGTCATCGACATGTTCCAGAGGCATTAACCGTCGATTTAAATTTGGCAGAATTGCAGCGCAGAAGGGCTAAATTCCGCGTATTAGACGATAGAGACTAATGAAAATGCAAAATAAAACTAATTTATTTTGTATTTTGCTCGTTTATTCGTACCTTTGCATGGTTTAAGAAAATAGCAAAAACGCGTCAGCGGGCTTAAAAATGCCCTTAAACGCAAAATCGTGGAAAAATAAAAGAATAAAAGAATAAAAAAATAAAAGTTTTTAAAAATAAAAAATGGATCAAACATTCGACAACGACAGAATTGTAAAAATCAACATTGAGGAGGAGATGAAGTCCTCTTACATCGACTATTCGATGTCTGTGATTGTGGCTCGTGCCCTCCCTGATGTTCGTGATGGTTTCAAGCCCGTTCATCGCCGTATTCTCTATGGTATGATGGGCATTAACAACGTTTCTACCCAACCTTATAAGAAATGTGCGCGCGTAGTAGGTGAGGTGCTTGGTAAGTACCACCCCCACGGCGACTCTTCCGTATATGGTGCTCTGGTACGTATGGCCCAGGAGTGGAATATGCGCTACACGCTGGTTGACGGTCAGGGTAACTTCGGTTCCGTAGATGGTGACTCACCAGCTGCCATGCGTTATACTGAGTGCCGTCTCTCCAAGATGGGTGAGCATATCATGGACGACCTCGAGAAGGACACCGTTGATATGGTCAACAACTTCGACGACTCTTTGGTAGAGCCCTCTGTGATGCCTACCAAGATTCCTAACCTCTTGGTCAATGGTGGTAACGGTATTGCCGTAGGTATGGCTACCAATATGCCTACCCACAATCTGGGTGAGGTTATCGATGGCTGCTGTGCCTATATTGACAACCCCGATATCGATACCGACGGACTGATGCAGTACATTCCAGGTCCCGACTTCCCCACTGGCGCCTATATCTATGGCTTGGCTGGTGTGCGCGATGCCTATGAGACCGGTCGTGGCCGTATCGTGATGCGTGCCAAGGCTGAGATTGAGACCACCGAGACCCACGATAAGATTGTGGTTACTGAGATTCCTTACGGTGTCAACAAGGCCGACCTTGTGAAGTACATTGCCGACCTCGCCAACGAGCATAAGATTGAAGGCGTGGCCAATGTCAACGACGAGTCTGGTCGTCAGGGTATGCGTATCGTGGTGGATTGCAAGCGCGATGCCAATGCCAATGTACTGTTGAACAAGTTGTTTAAGATGACCGCTCTACAGAGCTCATTCTCAGTCAATAACATCGCCTTGGTAAAGGGTCGTCCCCGTCTGCTTTCTCTGAAGGAGTGCGTCAAGTACTTCGTAGAGCATCGTCACGATGTGACCATCCGTCGCACCAAGTACGACCTGAAGAAAGCCCAGGAGCGTGCCCACATCCTCGAAGGATTAATCATTGCTGTGAACAACATCGACGAGGTGGTTCACATTATCCGTAATAGTAAGACTCCTTCTGACGCCCAGCGCAACTTGGAGGTTCGCTTCGAATTGGACGAGCTCCAGTCAAAGGCTATCGTTGACATGCGTCTGAGCCAGCTCACCGGTCTGCGTGTCGACCAGCTCCACCAGGAATATGACGACCTGATGAAGCTCATTGCCGACTTGGAGGAAATCCTGAACAACCCCGAGCGTTGCAAGCAGGTCATGAAGGACGAGCTGCAGGAGGTGAAGGAGAAATATGGCGACGAGCGTCGTACCGAGATTATCCCCTTCGACCACGAGTTCAATGCCGAGGACTTCTATCCCGACGATCCCGTGGTTATCACCATTTCGCACATGGGTTACATCAAGCGTACCCACTTGGACGAGTTCCACGAGCAGGGTCGTGGTGGTGTTGGTGCCAAGGCTGCCCGCCATCGCGATAACGACTTCGCCGAGTATATCTATCCTGCCACCATGCACAACACGCTGCTGTTCTTCACCCAGAAGGGTCGTTGCTATTGGCAGAAGTGTTATGAGATTCCCGAGGGCGACAAGAACTCGAAGGGCCGTGCCATCCAGAATATGCTGAACATCGAGCCCGACGATGCCATCAATGCCGTATTGCGCATCAAGAACTTCAACGACGAAGAGTTCCTGCAGAGCCATTACGTCATGTTTGCCACCAAGCAGGGTATCATCAAGAAGACCCGTCTCGATGCTTATAAGAACGTGCGTGCCGCTGGTGTTCGCGCCATCAATATCAACGAGGGCGACGAGGTGGTAGGTGTTCGCTTGACCAATGGCCACAACGAGATTCTGTTGGCCAACCGCAATGGTCGTGCCGTTCGCTTCGACGAGAACGACGTTCGCACCATGGGCCGTGTTTCTACCGGTGTTATCGGTATGCGCCTCGATGGTGGCGACGACGAGGTAGTAGGCATGGTATGCGTCAACGATCCTAACGTCGAGACCATCATGGTTGTTTCTGAGAATGGTTACGGCAAGCGCTCTGAGGTCGAGGACTACCGCAAGACCCTCCGTGGTGCCAAGGGTGTGAAGACCCTCTCTATCACAGAGAAGACCGGTCGCTTGGTAGCCATCAAGGTGGTAACCGACGAGAACGACCTGATGATTATCAACAAGTCGGGCATCCTCATTCGTCTGAAGGTAGCCGATGTCCGTGTCATGGGTCGTGCCACCCAGGGTGTACGCCTCATCAACCTCGCTAAGAAGAACGACACCATTGCCAGCGTCTGCAAGGTAACCTCCAGCCAGGAGGAAGATGTCGAGGAGGCCGAGGTATTGAACGAGGAAGAAACCGCTCCCGAGACTACTGTTGAGAACAATAAAGAATAAAGTGTTTAACCAATAAATGAAAATCGTATGAAAAAAATGCTTATGATGGCAATTGCATTCATGGCTAGCTCCATGGCTTTTGCCGGTGACAGCGATGATCTCAAGACCATTTTGAAATCAAAGAATTATGCCGAGGCAGCTCAGCTGGTACAGCAGAAACTCGCAAATCTGACAGACAATGCAGAGAAGGCTAAGGCTTACAACCACTTGTTCGAGCTGGCTATGAATAAGGTTAGCAACGAGACAGGTACCATCACCGAGAACCAGATGGCCGTTCAGATGGGTACTGGCAAGGTAAAGCCTTACGACACGCTGGGTCTGGCCGACGCTATCTGCGATGCTATCAACGACATGATTGAGTGCAACAAGTACGACCAGCTTCCTAACGCCAAGGGCAAGGTAAAGCCTCAGTTCGAGAAGAACATCGGTCGCGTATGGGCCGTTCGCTCACACCTTGTTAACATCGGTCAGGAAGAGGCTCGCAAGGGCAACAGCGCTGGTGTGCTGAAGTATTGGGGCATGTTCACCGACTCTGGTGCCGATCCCACCTTCGCCGCTATGGACAAGACCCCTGAGAAGGAGTATGCCGGACAGGTTGCTTTCTTCGCAGGCCGTTATGCCTTCGATGCTAAGGATATGGCTCGTGCCAACAAGTATTTCGAGATTGCCAAGAAGGACCCCACCCAGAAGCAGGATGCCGAGAACTTCCAGCTCTACGCTATGCGCAGCAGTCTGAAGAACCACGCCGACTCACTCGCTTTCGTTGACCAGCTGAAGCAGATGTATGCTGCTGAGCCCGAGAACGAGGTTATCGTCGACGCTATCAACGGCATGTACGAAGGTCTTGACAAGAAGGCTCAAGTTGAATTTCTCGATGCCCACCTCGCAAAGTATCCCAACTCATTCACCGCTCTGGCCAACAAGGGTCTGATGGCTGTCAATGCAAACAATGCCGAGGAAGGTGCCAAGTGGTTGCGCAAGGCAGCTGCTGCCAAGCCCGACAATGCTGTTGTTTACACCTATCTGGGTGCATGCTTGAGCGTTCAGGCTGCCAACGAGAACGACATTGCCAAGGGCAAGGAGCTCTACAAGCAGGCTATCGAGGCCTTCGACAAGGCAAAGGAGCTCGATCCTAACAAGCAGATGGCTAACTGGGGTTACAACCGCTATCAGGCCTACTACGGACTCTATGGCGCCGACGATCCCAAGACCAAGGCTGCTGAGGAAGATAGCAAGAGATAATTTTAGAACTTTATATATAGTTTTAAGGGAGCCCGGCTGTGAAGCTAGGCTCCCTTTCCTTTTCGTCTATTATTTGCGGCGCAGGCGTTTTCACGACAATCTGCGAACGATGAAGAATTGGCGGGTGCGCACGAAATAAAGTGTGACACCCGCTAAATTGATGAGAGCGACGGTCCAGAAAGCAGCAGAATAGCCTAAGAGCTCGGCAATAATACCTCCGACAAGGATGCCAAGGCCCATGCCACAATCCCACGAAACGAGGATGGTGGAGTTGGCGGTGCCACGTTCGTTATGATGGGCTACGGAAATCATCATGTTCTGGAAGGCGGGCCATAAATGACCATTGCCCAAACCAATCAGAAGGGCAGAGCCGTAGTAGCCGATAAGATGTAAGATGTAAGAGGGAAGAGGGAAGAGTGAGGAGAGAGTGGGCATTAATATAAATAAGGTGTAGCCCACGAGCGAGATGACCATGCCCTCAGCAGCATTCTGCGCGAGCTTGCCCTCACGAAGGGCTTTGCCGCCTTGCAGGCGCGAGAGGATGAGTCCGATGGAACAGAGCATGAACCAAGCACCGGTGCCTCCCGTCATGCCCAGCACTTGTTTGCCATAGATGGCGAGATAATTGCTCAGCACACCAAAGCAGAAACCGAAGAACACCATGTTGACGCCAATGAGCCAACCACTCTTCAGGAAGAAGCGGTCGAGGCGAAGGGCCGAACTTGAAACTTGGAACTTGGAACTTGAAACTTTATTGAGGGTGACGGTGGAATCGACGATGAGTCCGAAGAGAGCCACGGCGAAGGCCAACCAGAATAGCAGTTGGAAGTTGTGGGTCTCGCTATAGACGAAGATGGCAAAAGTGGGCGATATGGCCATAGCCAGATTGTTGCTCAGTCCGTAATAGCCGATGCCTTCGTTGCGTCGCGAGGAAGGCAATACATCGATGGCTACGGTGGAATTGGCCACGGTGACGGCTCCGAAGGGTCCTCCATGCAGGGTGCGGACGATGGTGAAAAGGAGTAGGGACGATGCAGCCAGATAGCCCGCAAAGAAGATAGCAAAGGCGCTATAGGCAATGAGCAGCACCATTTTGCGAGGGAAGGAATCGACGAAGAAACCACTGAACGGACGGAACAGCAGGGCCACAATGGTATAGCCCGACAATACCAGTCCTATCACATCCTTGGTAGCTCCAAACGTCTCGTAGAGATAGAGGGGCAACAGGGGTGTGAGCAAATAAAAGGCGAAGAACAGCGCGAAGTTGGCCGTCATCACCTTTAAGTAGTTACGATTCCAAAGTCGTTCCATCTAGTATTTTCGCAGGGCACCTATCAGTTCGTTGTTTTCCGAATGACTGCCAATGGTGATGCGCAAGCAGTTCTGGCACAGTTGTACACGGGTGCGATTGCGCACAATGACACCCTCGTTGACCAGATAGTCGTAAATGGCCTGAGCATCGGTCATGCGAGCCAGGAAGAAGTTGGCATCGGTGGGGAACACCTCCTGCACGATAGGCAGTTCGGTAAAGGCCTGCATCAGCCGGGTGCGCTCGTCTAACAGAATGCGAACCCACTTGTCCACCTCGAAGGGGTCGCTCAGGGCTGTGAGTGCCTGCTGTTGCGTCAACTGATTGACGTTATACGGATATTTCACCTTATTATATATAGCAATGATATCCTTCGAGGCAAATGCCATTCCCAGACGGATGGCTGCTGAGCCCCACGCCTTCGACATGGTCTGCAGGATGATGAGGTTAGGATGCGTAGGCAATTCCTGACGCATGGACAGCTGCTGGGCAAAGTCGATGTACGCCTCGTCGATGATGACGATACCCTGGAACTGATTGACAACCTTCAGCATCTCGTCACGATCCAACGAGTTGCCCGTAGGATTGTTGGGCGAGCAGAGCCAGATGATCTTGGTATGGGCATCGCAGGCAGCCAACAACTTGTCGGCAGAGAACTGATAGTGCTCGTCCAGCAGAACGGTACGATACTCGATGTCGTTGATGTCGGCACACACCTTGTACATACCATACGAGGGGGCGATGGCCACCACATTGTCGACACCCGGATTGCAGAACACACGATAAGCCAAGTCGATGGCCTCGTCGCTGCCGTTGCCCAGGAATATCATATCCTCGGGCACCCCCTTCACCTTCTTCAGCACACTTTTCAGTTCACGCTGCAGAGGGTCGGGATAACGGTTGTAGGGTGCGTTATAAGGATTCTCGTTGGCATCCAGAAACACATGAGCCTCATGGCCCGAATATTCATCGCGGGCTGAAGAATAGGGTGCCAACTTCCAAATATTTGGTCTAACGAGTTGCTCCAAGCTAAACATAAATCTATATTTTTAATGTTTAATCTTTAATTTTTAATGTACGCATTCGTACCGTCATCGCGTTCTTATGAGCGTCCAGCTGTTCAGCTTCAGCCATCAGTTCTACCGCACGACCTATGTGCTCTATACCCTCGGCCGTGAGATGCTGGAAAGTAATCTTACGACAATAAGAGTCGAGGTTCACGCCATTATAGGCCGTAGCATAGCCGTGTGTAGGCAACGTGTGGTTGGTACCACTGGCATAGTCGCCAGCACTCTCACAAGCATACGGACCTAGGAATACGCTACCCGCATTCACCACGCGCTCAGCCAACTGCTCATAGTCCTTTACCTGCAGAATCAGGTGCTCAGGGGCATAGGCATTCGAGAGGGCAATCATCTCGTCAACGGAATCGACGAGCACGTAATTGCTGTTTTCAAGAGCTTTAGCCGCCATCTCCTTACGGGGCAGCTGTTGCAATTGGCGCTCCACCTCAGCCTGCACCTCGTTCAGCTTCGCTTCGCTGGTGGTGATGAAGAGCACCTGCGAGTCGATGCCGTGTTCAGCCTGCGACAACAGGTCGGCAGCAACAAACTCAGCGTTGGCCGTATCGTCAGCCAGAACGCACACCTCAGAAGGACCAGCAGGCATGTCGATAGCCACCTCGTCGAGACTGACCTGTTGCTTGGCAGCCATCACATACTGATTGCCAGGACCGAATATCTTGAAGACCTTGGGCACACTCTCCGTACCGTAAGCCATAGCGCCAATGGCCTGAACACCACCCGCTTTGAATATCTTGCTCACGCCGGCAATGCGTGCAGCCACCAGAATGGCAGGGTTCACCTTGCCTTCCTTGTTAGGAGGTGTGCACAGCACAATCTCTTTGCAACCAGCTATCTTGGCAGGTGTTGCCAGCATCAGCACCGTAGAGAAGAGTGGGGCAGTGCCTCCTGGAATGTAGAGACCCACCTTCTCGATGGCTACGCTCTTCTGCCAGCAAACCACACCCTCTTGGGTCTTTACCTTCTGACCCACGAAACGCTGTGAGATATGGAACACCTTGATGTTATGATGTGCCAGGATGATGGCGTCGCGCAGTTCGTTGCTGACCAACTGCTCTGCCTCGTCCATCTCTGCCTCCGTCACTGCCAGGCTCTTCAGCTCGGCCTTGTCGAACTTCAGCTCATACTCCTTCACGGCCTCGTCGCCACGAGCCTTGACATCAGCCAATACCGTAGCCACCGTGTCGTTCAGCTTCGTGAGGTCTAAGCGTGGACGTGCAATAATCTCAGCCCATCTGTCTTTCGAGGGATTCTTGTAAATCTTCATTTTAATTATGAATTATGCATTATGAATTATGCATTATCAAAGTATCATTTTTTCAATCGGGGTGACCAGAATACCCTGGGCGCCCATCTCCTTCAGTTTGCCAATGATTTCCCAGAAACGCTTCTGGTCCAGTACGGTGTGTACAGAGCACCAGTCGTCGTCGGCCAATGGGATGATGGTGGGACTCTTCAGTCCAGGCAGCACATCGATGATTTCCTGCAGACGAGCCTTGGGCGCATTCATACGTACATATTTCTTATCCTCGGCATCCTTCACGGCCTTGAAGCGGAACAGCATCTCGTCCAAGGTGGCGCGCTTGCTGTCACTCAGGTTCTTATTGCCAATGAGCAGGGCCTCGCTCTGCATCACCACCTCTACCTCGCGCAGGTTGTTGCTGACCAGCGTAGAACCAGACGATACGATGTCGAAGATACCGTCAGCCAGACCGATGCCCGGGCTGATTTCCACCGAACCCGTAATCACGTGGATTTCGCAGTCGATGTCATTCTCCTTCATGTATTTGCGCAGAATGTTGGGATACGAAGTGGCAATCTTCTTGCCATTAAACCAGTTGACGCCACGATAGTCTATCTCCTTGGGGATGGCCAGCGACAGACGGCACTTTGAGAAGCCCAGACGTGAAATGACGTCAGCATCCTCGCCACGCTCTATGAACTCATTTTCGCCCACCACACCGATGTCGGCCACACCAGAGGCTACCGACTGGGGGATATCATCGTCGCGCAGGTAAAGCACTTCCAGGGGGAAATTACTGCTTTGCACCAACAGCGTACGCTTTGATGCACTCACCTTGATATCTGCTTCAGCAAGCAGATTCATGGTATCGTCGAACAAACGACCTTTTGATTGTACTGCTATTCTTAACATATTTTCTATGATTTCTTTTCTTCTAATTTAGATTTGTGCGTGCAAAGGTAGTAAAAAACGAAGTAAAAGCCAAAAAAATAAATAAAAAGTAGTACCTTTGCATCGTGAAATTACTTTCAACACTTATATTTATACTGATTTTACTCTGTTCGTGCGGACAGAAGAAGCAAGAAACCGTAGTGACACCATGGGGTGAGATTGCGGATACCATTCCTACGGACGATAGTTTCGACCTCGACGATATTCAGCGCAATGGCGAATTGATAGCCCTCACATTGACGGGCCCTGAAACCTATTACGACTATCGTGGCAAGCATCTGGGTGCGCAGTATCTGTTGGCGCAGAAGTTTGCCGATAAGCTGGGCGTCAGTCTGCGCATGGAGGTGTGTCGCGATTCTGCCGAGATGTTACAGCGACTGGAGGATGGCGAAGCCGACCTCATCTGCTATCCCATGACCAAGAAAGGATTGGGCTGGTTGGTTGGCGACGATAAGGAAGACCTGGAAGAAGAACTGAAGGCGTGGTATAAGCCAGGCATGCTTGCTGAGGTGAAGAAGGAAGAAGAATTCCTATTGTCAAATCGTGCCGTTCGTCGCCGCGTGTTTGCCCCTATGTTGAATCGTGCAGGTGGTGTCATCTCCCACTACGACGGCTTCTTCCAGCGCTATGCCTCCACCATCCGTTGGGATTGGCGCTTGTTGGCTGCCCAGTGTTATCAGGAATCTACCTTCGACCCCAAGGCTCGCTCGTGGGCAGGTGCTTGCGGACTGATGCAGATTATGCCTGGCACTGCCGATCATCTGGGACTCTCACGAGCCAACATCTACGACCCTGAGCAGAACATTGCCGCTGCGGTGCGCTATCTGGCCGAACTGGAGCGCAACTTCTCCGATATCCGCGAACATTCCGAGCGCACCAAGTTTGTGTTGGCTGCTTATAATGGTGGTCATTTTCACATTCGCGACGCCATGGCTTTGGCGCGTAAGAACGGGCGCAATGCTAACAGCTGGCGCGAGGTGGAGTCCTTTGTCTTAGGACTCTCGCAACCCCAGTATTACAACGACCCCGTTGTCAAGAACGGTTATATGCGAGGCTCCGAGACCGTCGATTATGTCCGCAAGATTCACGAGCGCTGGAATGGTTATCGTGGTGTGAAGACCGTTCGCGCCATCTCCGGTCCTCAGGGCATTCCCCAGAAGGCCAAGCACGAGCGTAAGAAGAAATATCAGATTGGTGAGTAATCAATAATAGAATGGATATGGGAAAAATAATTGTTGCAGGCATTGGTCCTGGCAGTCAAGAAGATATCACTCCTGCAGTACTTGACGCAGTAAGAGAGGCTGACGCTATTGTAGGATATAAATACTACTTCCAGTTCATTGAACCTTTTGTAAAGGAAGGTTGCGAGTGTATTGATACGGGTATGAAAAAGGAGCGCGAACGCGCTCTGCAAGCCTTTGAATTGGCAGAACAAGATAAAAACGTAGTGGTGATATCTTCTGGTGATGCTGGATTGTATGGAATGGCTCCACTGATTTATGAGATGAAGCAGGAGCGTCATTCTGATATTGAGATATACACCTTGCCTGGTATCTCAGCTTTCCAGAAAGCTGCCTCCTTATTAGGTGCCCCCATAGGCCATGATGTATGCCTTATTTCTTTGTCTGACTTGATGACTCCCTGGGAGGTCATTGAACGACGTATCAAAGCTGCTGCTATGGGCGACTTCGTGACGGCTATCTATAATCCGAAATCGCATGGACGCTATTGGCAATTGTATCGTCTGCAGGAATTGTTCTTGAAAGAACGTTCCAAGGAAACACCAGTAGGTTATGTGCGTCAGGCAGGACGAGAGGAGCAGGAAATCAAGGTTACAACATTGGGTGCTTTCGACCCAGAGGATGTGGATATGTTTACCGTTATCCTGATTGGTAATTCACAGTCGTATATAGCTGATGGAAAGATGATTACACCACGAGGCTATTATCGGGAACAGGCTGATGACGGGAACAAAATTGGTCAAAACATCATGATAGAATCGTTCCGCACCATAGCCAAAGAACTGAAGAAAGATTATCCTTTAGGGCATAAGTGGGCCTTGCTACATGCTATCCATACGACTGCTGATTTTGAGATGGAGAATATTCTCTATACTGATACTGGTGCTGTTGAATCATTATATGATAAAGTGAAGGATGGTTCGCTGAAAACTATCGTGTCAGATGTTACCATGGTGACAAGTGGAATTCGCAAAGGTGCTCTGCAACGATTAGGCGTTGAAGCAAAATGCTATTTAAGTGACCCACGAGTGGCAGAGATGGCAACGAAACAAGGGATTACTCGCACGCAGGCAGGTATTCGTCTGGCTGTAGAGGAGCATCCTGATGCGCTCTATGCTTTTGGTAATGCACCTACAGCGCTGATGGAACTCTGCGACCTGATTCGCAAGGGTAAGGCTCATCCCGCTGGTATCATTGCAGCACCAGTAGGCTTTGTACATGTTCGTGAGTCGAAGCACATGGTAAAGCCATTTAAGGAAATACCCAAGATTATTGTTGAAGGCAGAAAGGGAGGAAGTAATCTTGCTGCTACCCTTTGCAATGCAATATTGACATTTGATGATGCAGAACAATTAAAACCAGGTCGCGACCTATGAAATTTGTGGTTATAGGAATATCAGATCATCCTAATCCGTTTTTTACACCAGAAGTGTTAGAGATTATCAAGAACGGAAAGGTGTTTTCTGGTGGTAAGCGCCATCATGAGATAGTAGCGCCGTTGCTACCTGCTGATGCGGAATGGATAGATATTACGGTGCCTCTGAATGATGTCTTTGCAAAATATACGGCAAATGAAATTATTGTTTTTGCATCTGGCGACCCCTTGTTCTTTGGTTTTGCCAATACGATTCAACGTAAGATGGCAGAGGCAGAAATCGTGGTTTATCCCACGTTTAATTCCTTGCAGATGCTGGCTCATCGCTTGGTGATGCCTTATCATGATATGCGCATTGTATCACTGACTGGTCGCCCTTGGTCAGAATTTGACAAAGCACTCATCGAAAGAACAGGGAAGATAGGTGTTCTGACAGATCGTGAACACACCCCAGCAGCGATTGCCCAACGCATGCTAGATTATGGTTATACAGATTATCAGATGCATGTAGGTGAGCATTTGGGGAATCCTGAACTCGAAAAGGTTACCACACTTTCGCTTGAAGAGGCTTCAAAAAGGGAGTTTACCATGCCAAACTGCCTCATCATCAGCAAATCATCACTTCTCACTTCTCACTCCTCACTCCAGTTCGGTATTCCTGATGCCGCATTTGCATTGCTCGATGGACGTGAGAAAATGATTACCAAGATGCCTATCCGATTATTGACGCTTCAGACGCTCGAATTACCCAAGCACCGCGTTTTCTGGGACATCGGTTTCTGTACAGGAAGTGTCTCGATAGAAGCACGCTTGCAATTTCCACATCTACAGATAGATGCTTTCGAAATTCGTCCTGAATGCGAGGTTATTATTCATGAGAATGCTCGACGCTTTGGTGCTCCTGGTATCAACATCCATATGGGTGATTTCTTAGAAACAGACATCTCCACATTACCTTGTCCAGATGCTGTGTTTATTGGAGGTCACGGAGGTCATCTGAAAGAAATCATGGCTAAGGTGTTGTCTATATTATCAGATGATGGTGTTATCGTATTCAATAGCGTTGTTGCTCCTAAGGTTATGATAGACAGTCAGAAGCTATGGAACGAAGCATGTGCTGAATTAGGACTCAAACAAGAACTTCCTCTTCATATCCAATTAAACGACAATCATCCTATAACTATATTGAAATGCAGAAAATAGCGATTATACAAATTAGTGAGGCTGGTAGTGAGATTGCGTTGACACTCCAAAGAGAGCTGAAAGCCAAAGTGATTCTGCGCTCAGAGGTGGGCAAGGAATGGAAGAACCAAGATGCCTTCATTTTCATTGGGGCGATGGGTATCTGCGTGAGGACGATTGCACCTTACGTCAAGGATAAACACGAAGACCCTGCAGTAGTATGCGTTGATAGTATGGGACTGAATGTCATCAGTGTGCTGAGTGGACATATTGGTGGTGCCAACGACCTGACTCGTGATATTGCAGCAATGATTGGTTCCCGTGAGGTAATTACCACTCAAAGCGACAATGCAGGCCTCTGGGCACTCGACACTTTCGCAGAACGATTCAACTGGAACATCGCCAGCGACGACGATATGAATGAGTGTATCTATGCTTTCGTCAATCGTGAGCCCACAGCCCTGCTGATGGAAGTCTGCGATGAGGGTACGGACTATCTGGAGAAGACATTGCCTGAACATGTGACGGTCGTGAAAAGTCTCGAAGAGGTAGATCCCAATAAGTTTAAGCTGCTCATCATGGTGACGCCTTACAATCTCTGTGCACCAAACGGTGTGCTCGAGTTGCATTTCGTGCCGATGATAGCTGCTTTGGGCTTTGGACTCGCCCATCATCCTGATGACTATGAGGACATCTACGACGAAATTGACGAGACCATGAGCCAGATTGGTGTGTTGCCTTGCTATAAACGCTATTGTACCATCGATGTGAAGCAGGATGAAGAGTTTTGCGAGATGCTCGTCGATGATTTGGGAGAAGAGCTGTTATTCTACACAGCAGAGGAACTCGCCAAAGTTGAGGTGCCTAATCCCAGCAAGACCGTTCAGAAGCATGTGGGGACACCTAGCGTCTGTGAAGCAGCAGCCATCCTTGGGTCAAACAATGGAAAACTAATTGTTCCTAAAGTAAAGGGTAAGAACTGGACAGCTGCTCTAGCTATTGACTACAAATATCTGAGAGAGAAGAAGGGGCATATAGAGATTGTAGGCGCTGGTCCTGGTGATCCTGATTTGGTATCTGTACGAGGACGCAAGATGCTTGAACGTGCCGACCTTATATTATATGCAGGTTCACTGGTACCTAAGGCTTTGACAGAATGTCACAAGCCAGGGGCTGTGGTGCGTTCTTCAGCAGATATGAATCTGGAAGAGCAATGCGCATTGATGAAGGAACATTATGATAAGGGTCACTTTATTGTTCGTTTGCATACGGGCGATCCTTGTATCTTTGGCGCTATTCAGGAGCAGATGGCATTCTTTGACCAAGAAGGAATGGACTATCACATCACTCCTGGAATTTCCAGTTTCCTTGCTGCAGCTGCTGAATTGAGGAGTCAGTTTACGATTCCAGAACGTACGCAGACTATCATCTTGACAAGAGGAGAGGGGAGAACGCCTATGCCAGAAAAAGAACAGTTGCATCTGTTGGCGAAGAGTCAGAGTACGATGTGTATCTTCCTCAGTGCAGCTATTGTAGATGATGTACAACGAGAGCTGTTGCAGGAATATCCAGAGGATACCCCTGTTGCTGCCTGTTATCATCTCACTTGGCCAGACCAGAAAATCTATCGCGGTGTATTGAAAGACCTTGCGAAGATAGTTCACGACAATCATCTCACCCTTACTACGATGCTTGTTGTGGGAGAGGCTATCGACAACCGCCAAGGACTCTCAGAGCTCTATTCTAAGTATTTCACTCATCTTTTCAGGAAAGGCGAAGCATGATATTAGTATTCGGAGGAACGACGGAAGGACGCAAGGCAGTAGAAGTATTGGAAGAAGCTGGTTCTCCCTATTTCTATAGCACGAAGACTGGTGAGCAGGAATTATCACTACACAACGGTCTGCGCATTGAGGGTGCGATGAATGCTGAGACTATGTATTCATTCTGCAAAGAGCATCAGATTCGTCTCATCATTGATGCTGCCCATCCGTTTGCCTCTCATTTACATGAAACGATTGCTAATGTAGCTTCTGAGTATGACATTCCCGTTATACGCTACGAAAGAATCTATCCACCACGAGACGTGGATATTACCTGGATTGACGATTACGCAGAAGTGCCAACAGATATCCATACGCTTTTAGCCACTACGGGCGTGCAGAGCATCAGTAAACTGAAATATCTGGAAGAGAAAGGTATTAAGGTCATTTATAGGATTTTAAATCGAGAGAGCAGCATCTTGTTGGCTCATCAACAAGGAGCGACGGATGACCAACTGTGCTTTTATCCACAGACCGTAGAGGCTGATGCCGTGCTGATGAAGGAAAGTGGAGTTAGTGGTGGCTTTGTTGAGAAAATTGCTAAAGCTCGTGAAAAAGGAATGAGGATAATCGCTCTTAAACGTCCAAATCTATCGTTCGAAAATTCTGTTAATGGACCTTATGGATTGCGACGAGCAGTAGAGAAACTGTTGTCAGAATTCTTTCCTTTGCATAGTGGACTGACTACTGGAACTTGTGCCACAGCTGCAGCAATTGCAGCAACGATGAAATTGACGAAAGGCGAGACACCTGCAGAAGTACCTGTATTGTTGCCCAATGGTGAGACGATTCCTGTAGCAGTAGTTTATAGTAATGACTATGCCTATTGTATTAAAGAGGCTGGTGATGACCCTGATGTGACAGATGGCATAGAAGTCAGAGCATATGTAGAGCCTAGTAATCATTTTGAGATTGTTGGAGGTGAGGGTGTAGGCAGATTTACATTACCAGGCTTTGACTATCCTCTAGGTGAAGCTGCCATCAATAAAGGACCTCGTGAAATGATGAGGAAAAACATTCAAGAGAATGTAAAGATAATCATTAGTGTTCCTGATGGAGCGGAAATTGCCAAGAAAACCTTCAATCCTCGTTTAGGTATCGAAGGAGGTATCTCGATTATTGGAGTTTCTGGCATTGTAAAACCTTTCAGCGAAGAAGCATTTATCGACAGCATTCACAAATGTATGGAGGTTGCAAAGGCTAGTGGTGCTGAGCGTGTGGTAATCAATAGTGGTGCGAAAAGTGAGCGTTTTGTCAGAACCATGTATCCAGAACTTCCTCGTCAGGCTTTCGTGGAATATGGCAACTATATTGGTGATACATTGAAGATTGCCAATGAACTCGGCATCAAGCATGTTACCCTTGGAGTTATGTTGGGTAAGGCTGTTAAGCTGGCTGAAGGTCATCTGGATACTCATAGTCGCAAGACAACAATGGATATCCGTTTTATCCAACAGATGCTGCAAGAGTCAGGCATTACTATTGACATAAGTAATATCACTTTGGCACGAGAACTTTGGGATATCATTCCTTCCAACCAACTTAACGATTTTGCACAAACTGTTATTCGCCATTGTGCAACCTATTGTAATCCGATTCTGCCTGAAGGTTCGCTTACTATTTTACTGATTGATGAAAATGGAAAAATCTATGGATAAATATCAAGACTTGTTCATCGACTTTGATGATACTTTATATGATACCTATGGCAATGCGGTCATAGCCTTGCAAGAGACCTTTGACGCATTTCATTTGGAGCAATACTTTGATAATCCTCAAGTGTTCTATGATGCTTATTGGGCAGCAAATATAGACCTATGGACACGATATTCGAAGGGAGAAATCACACGTCCGTATCTGATTGTGGAACGTTTCCGTCGTCCATTGAGCGAAGGAAAAGGACTTGATATTACCGAACAGTATTGTTTGGAGATGAGCGACCGTTTTCTCGACTTCTGCTCTTCCAAATCAGGGGTCATTGAGGGTGCACATGAACTGATGAGTTATCTAAAACAAAAGGGCTATCGCATGCATATGTGCAGCAACGGGTTCCATGAAGTGCAATATAAGAAACTGGCATCCTGTGGACTTCGTGACTTTTTCGACACCATCATTCTAAGTGAGGACGCAGGAGTCAACAAACCATCGCCTCTTTATTTCGACTATGCATTGAAAGTATCTGGCGCCAAACGGCAAAATACTCTCATGATAGGCGACAATTTAAATACAGATATCAAGGGAGCTCTTTCTGCAGGTATTGATGCTCTGTTGTTCAATAGGTGGCAGGTAAATCTCAGCGAGAGCACAATTACCCCCACTTACATTGCTGAAACGCTTCTTGATATCAAAAAGGTGTTGTAATTATTCTCCTATTTCGTTTTTCCTTCTGCCAAAGAGCACCATCGCAATGACGGGTGCTCCGACAAGAGCAGTAACGCTGTTGACGGGTAGGGCACCCTCGAAGCCAGGCATGCGGGCTATGAAGTTACAGAATAGTGCTAGGACTGCTCCACAGAGTGCTGTAGCAGGCATCAATATGCGATGTTCGGATGTTCGGAAGATGGCACGAGCGAGATGCGGAACAGCCAGTCCAATAAACATGATAGGTCCGCAATATGCCGTTACAATAGCTACCAACACACCTGACGAAATAATGATGAGCATTCTGCTTCGACGTATATTCAGACCCAGATTGGCAGCATAACGGTCACCCAACAGCATGAGGTTCATAGGCTTTACCAACAAACAAGCCAAAGGCAATAAGATGCACATCAACACGATGAACAGCATCATCTCATCGCCAGAGACACGCGAGAAAGAACCTAATCCCCATACCACGAATGCTTTCACGTCTTCTTCTGGCGAGAGAAATTTCAGCACGCCAATAATGGCATTTGCCAAATAGCCTATCATTACACCAATAATAAGTAGGGTGACATTTCCCTTAACTTTCTGCGATATCCACAGAATGAGCGACAATACAGCCAATGCCCCAACAACTGCAGCTACACTCATGGCAGCATCACCCAGATAACCCAACCGTGAGAGGGCTACACCACCAATGCGTCCTGATAATAAGACTACAAAGGCAACACCAAGGGCAGAACCGTTGCTGATGCCCAGAACCGAAGGACCAGCTAAGGGATTACGAAAAACGGTTTGCATCTGAAGACCGCTAACCGCAAGACCTGCACCCGCAACAATCGCTGTCAAAGCCTGTGGTAGTCGGCTGCTGAATATGATGTTCGTCCAAATCTCATTAGAGTCATCACCCATCAAGATACGACAAACCTCTATCATGGGAATACGGACGGAACCGATGAGCAAATTGATGATCACCAGCACCAGAACACCTACGATAAGGGCGAGTATCAAGGGGAGTGGACGTCTAATCATGTCTTATTTCAAAAGTTTGTAATAGGTTGCCTGATAATCTGGTTCTACCAATTCGGGATGGAAGATTGCCACAAAATCCTTCAACAGGACATCTGGCTGAACAGGCGATATTTCATAATAAGCCTGTTTTTTCATATTGCAGTAGATTACTTTCTTCTCTTTGAACGATTGGAAGAGTTCGTTGCGAGGCTCTGAGGCTTTCAATGCATCATAGCTGAAATCACCAGGAAAGCTGTTCAGAATACGCCAATAGTCTGCTTTTGCAGCCAATGCATACATTTTCTCAAATTCCAGATTCTCGCCAGCAGTCTCTTCGTCATTAATGATATACTCTGCACCAGCATCACGGAATATCTGAGCCAGATAGTTTTTTCCTCCAACAGCGTGCCATGTACCACTATGCATTTCGCCACTGAATACGGTTGGACGTGTTTCACTTTTAGATGCCAAAATCTTTATATCATTGTAACGTTTTTCGATACCTGAAAAGACTTCGTTAGCCTCACGCTCCTTGCCGATAAACATACCCACAAACTTAATCCACTCAGCCTGACCTAATGGATTCAGTTCCTTATATCCTAAATGTGGAACAAGAGTAATGCCAGTTTCCTTAATTGGTTCATAACCACCACGTTTAAATGGTGAGATAAAGATAATGTCAGGATTAGCTGCAAGCACCATTTCTGTATCAAAATCACCTTCCATTCCAATCTTTACAATTCGTCCATCCTTTACACGTTCCAAGATATCTTTGTTAAAGAGATTCTTAGTTCCTGTAAGTCCTTTAACCACATCGTGAGCATCAAGAACGGTGAAGTTTGACAATTGCAAAGCTGTCATACAGATGGTACTTTTGATGGGTACACGAACCTTCGTATAACCTTCTGGAACTACCACATCATCAGCATGTACCAATGCAAAATGATCGTGCTTACCAACATCAACCAGACGAATATCGGCAGAGTCGCGAACACTGAATCCCGTAGCATACTTCACTTCAATTGTCGCAATGGAATCGCTGGGAGTCATATTGTCTGTTTCTTGCGACTTGTTATTCTTTCCAGAACAAGCGCAAAATACAACTGCAACACCCAAGTAAAAGGCTATTTTCTTCATTTCTCTATCATAATTTCGTTTTACTCTGCAAAAGTACAAAATTATTACGTAATTTTGGATAGAAAAAGCAATCTTTCTTTGTATAAAGGCAGTTCGGGGGATTGGGAAATGTCGCGGGTTACGATTTGGAGACCGTTCTCAATTCCACGTTCTGCATTGAATTGCTTTCAAAGA
>Ga0310695_10001842_pt1 | contig 47537 bp, 28 predicted proteins | sample RumenRJG_04DNA_FD_203882 | JGI IMG/M metagenome (GOLD analysis project Ga0310695, IMG submission 203882) | Bovine rumen microbial communities from Lethbridge, Alberta, Canada - RJG_04 (v2) (version 2) | ecosystem: Host-associated > Mammals > Digestive system > Stomach > Rumen | place: Canada... | reverse complement strand
CTTTTCGGCGAGCGTGATGCGACGTTTTTTACATTCCGAATAGACTGATTCGTACGTGCTGTCGTAAGAAAGCGCGTAGATGAAGTACATGACGAGGTAAATGACGACCGCGATGACTAAATATTGCCAAAAATCCAAGGTGATTGTCTCTGGTTCTTTCAGCTTCGCCATGAATTCCTTGAGGAACAGGAATACGAACGAAAGCGGGAGCATTAACGAAAGGTAATGCCACGTTGTCCAAAATACGCCTTTGATAAATGTTTTTGTACCTTCATCAGAGAGGACAAAGCGATTTTTGATCCAATTATACATTCTTGCCTCCGATAGTCCAGCTGACGGACTGCTGATAATCTTGCCACATCTTGGCGAATACGCCGCCTTTTTCAACGAGTTCCTTGTGCGTGCCGCGTTCTACGATGCGGCCGCCTTGTACGACGAGAATCTGGTCGGCATTCACGATGCTTGTGAGTCTGTGTGCAATCATCAAGACTGTTTTGCCCTTCGAAAGCGTTTGCAGTGCTTGCTGGATAAGGCTTTCGTTTTCGGGGTCTGCAAATGCGGTCGCTTCATCGAGAACGACGATCGGCGCGTTCTTGAGAATGGCGCGGGCAAGGACGATTCGCTGCTGTTCGCCACCGGAGAGGTATGTACCCTTGCTACCGATGACGGTGTTGATGCCTTCGGGCAGGCGGTCAATGATTTCGCGGCATTGGGCGAGATCAAGCGCCTTGTTGACGCTTTCAATGGATGCCTCAGGAGTTCCGTAACGGACGTTTTCCAAAATACTCTTCTTGAAGAGTCGAGTATTCTGGAAAACGAATGATGTGTTTTTCATGAGGACTTCTTGGGGTATTTCCTTGATGGGCGTTCCACCGACGAGAATTTCGCCGCCTGTCACGTCAAAAAATCTTGGGACGAGCTTTGCGATGGTGCTCTTGCCGCCGCCAGATGCACCGACGAGAGCGACTGTTTCACCTTCCTTTATTTTGAATGAAATGTCGTGAAGGACTTCATTTTCTGTGCCGGGGTAGGTGAACTTGACATTCTTGAATTCAACATCGAAATGCTTGACTTCTTGCGGGTTTGTCGGTGTAGCAAGTTCTGGGTAATCTGTCAACGATTCAATGCTACCAATGGCGAGTTTTGCCTGGTTCACGGCTTGGCTCAAGTACATGCTACGCATGACGCACTGCGAGAAAACCGGTGTCACGAGGACATAGAGCATCAAATCGACAATTGTTGCAGCGATGTTGCCCGAACTCGTTGCGATAAGGAACGCTGTTGGAACGAGAATGAGGGCGACTCCGTTGATGAGCGTTGTATAAGAACACATGATGAATTTCCAACTGCTGGAATACGCCGTGACCATTTGATGGTAATCATCAATTGTTTTATAAAAATTCTTGAAGGAGTAAATGGTTTGCTGGAAAACTTTCACGACGGGGATGCCGCGCACGTATTCGACTGCTTCGGTGTTCATGTCTTCGAGGGACTTCATGTATTTTTGCATAAAGTCTTTGCTCTTGTTCATCTTTGAACCGAGCGTGATGATGGCGTAGGCAATCGGAACGAGGGAGGCTATGCCAAGACGCCAATCGAAAATGAACATCAATACGAGCGAGGCAATGGGAACAACGATGGTTCCTGCCAAATCCGGAAGCTCATGCGCCATGAAGGTGTGCGTGACGGCGGCGTTGTCGTCAATGATTTTACGGATGCGGCCGGTGGGGTTCTTGTCGAAAAAGCCAAGCGGGAGCTTGAGCAGTTTTTTCATGGTGACTCTACGGATGTTGCCTTCGATGCGGAAGGCGACTAAGTGCGAACAAACAAGCGCGGAAAAGTAAAGCACGACGCTGGCTGCCGAGAAAATGACGGCCATCAATGCGTAGTGCTTGACCATATCGTATGAAATTTTGCCTGTGTCGGCGAATAATTCACGGACGATGAGCCATACATATATAAAGGGAGCGATCCCTGCGATGGAACTCAATGATGAAAATAAAAGTGCAAACGGATATAAAATTTTTCGCGATTGCATATAAGGTGTAAGTCTTTTGAAAACACTCATAGTTACCTTCTGTTTGTTTTTCGCACCAATTTTAATTTATTGAGGTCTTGTTTTAAAGGTTATATTAGTCATATCTAACTTTTTGGATTGGTTTGAGTCCATTTGGAGTTGAGGCGGTCTTTTGGGATTTCTAAAATGCGGGCGAAACTTAAAAGGTGTATAACACTAGGAGTCATGAATGAATAAAAAACTCATTGCACTTACTTTGGCAGCAAGCCTTTTTGCTGCCTGCGGTAGCGATTCTTCGAACAACGCAAGCTCTGATTCGGATGATTACAAACGCGAATTTGCAACTTCCATTTCGACCGGCGAAACAATGTTTATCGGCACAATGTCCCTCGATCACACGGATGATTTGGGCAAGGACTTTGTTGAAGTCGGTACGCGTGCAGGTGTTGTCTATTACGATAATTCCCTGTTCATCGCTGATTTGGATGTTGGTTCTATTTCCCGTTACAGCTTGGCCGAAAACAACAAGCTTGGTAAGGTGACTGCAAAGCTCTCTCTCCCGGGAACTTGGGTAAACCACATTTACTTTGTGAACGAAGAAAAGGCTTATTTGGGCGGTATGCTTGATTCCTTGATCATCATCAACCCGAAAACCATGAAGAAGACGGGCGCCATTAACCTTTCCAAGTACAAGGATAAGGACGCTCTCGTGGTGAGCCCGGGAACTGGCGTGATTGTTGACGACCGCCTTTATGTGGGTCTTTTGCAGAACGTGAGCGATTATGCTACGGGTAATGAAGCTCAGGTCGCCATTATTGATGTCAAGAAGGATAAAGTAATTGATGTTGCGAAGGATGACCGCATTGCTGCTGTGGGCTCATTGGATGACTCCCAGAACCAGGCCTTCGTTGTGCTTGACGATTACATTTACTGCTACAGTAACGCTTCTTGGGGCTACGCTCCGGGCCAGGTTGATGGCTTCCTCCGCATTAAGGTGGGTGAAACCAAGTTCGACGAAAAGTATGTTTGGAAGGTCAGCGAAGAAGTTGGCGTTAAGAACCTTACGGAAAAGGGTAACTTCAAGTATCTCTCTCCGGCAACGTACCCGTCGGAAGATGGCTATGTCTATGCTTTCTTGAACGTGATGGTTGATTTGCAGCAGACTTGGACGGACATGGATAGCTATCACAATAACACTTGCAAGCCGGTGCAGGTTGACCTTGCCAAGAAGAAGATCAAGGCTTTGCCGATTGGTTATTCTTCGAGCTGGGCAAGCTACGGCAAGTATGTGGAAGATGATGGCAACGTAATTTTTGCGGTCTCTACTGAAGAAGATGGCAATGCATACTTCCGCTATGATCCGAAGACGGATAAGGCTAAGAAAATTGCTGAAGCCGAACAAATCCCGATGTGGATTGTGCCGCTGAAGTAATGATGCTTTAATAAAAGGTGACCCCGTCCCCATACGCGGATCATGACCACGTAAGAGCTAGTTGCATTCAAGGCGAGCGTCGCGACAGGCTGCTTGCAGACTGTCATGATTGAGCCGAAGATGCTGACGCAAAGCGTCAAAGCTCTAAGTGGTCAAAGAGAACAAGTCCGGGGTGACATTGTAAAAAGTAGTTCTGGGTTTTATTGAAGATGAATATTCGTAAGTTTGCTACTGTTTTTGCCGCTGTTGCGGCATTTGCCGTTGTTTATGCTTATGCGCAGGATGACGAAGTTACTTCGTTCGAAGATTTTGATGAACCGGTCGCGGAAAGTAATGCGACTGATGCTTCCAATGGTGGCGCTTCTGAAGTAAATGCTGCGGGCGCTTCCACAAGTTCCGAAGACGTGACAAAGCTGGATTTACTCTCGGTCGAGACGGAATCTGAAGCGGAGCAGGCTGCTATTGCAAAACAGGTTGAAACGGTTTCAACGATTGATGCCGCTGAATTGCAAAATACGAGCAAGAGCGTTTCCAAGGCGATTAATTCTGCGTCTGGCGTGAAAGTGCGCAAGTCTGGCGGAATGGGTAGCGAAGGCAAAATCAATATTCGCGGCATGGAAGGCAAGAACATCAAGGTGCTTGTCAACGGCGTTCCTGTCGAAACGCAAGGAAATTTGGGACTTGACGATATTCCTATCGACCAGATTGCAGATATTGAAGTTTATAAAGGCTATATCCCGGCGCGTTTTGCTACAGACGGCGCGGGCGGTGCCATTAACATTGTGACCAAGAAGCGCCCTGCAAATTCTGTGGACGCTTCATACAGTTTTTCAAGTTTCAATACGCACAAAGCTTCCGTTGCCGCAAGCCATTTGATTGATAGCATTGCGGGTGCTGCAAGCCTTGAAATTGGCGTGTCTGGTTATTTTAACCATTCCGATAACGATTACGAATTTACATCGCCGTATATGAAAAGTTCTACGGGCGAAGATACGAGCGTTGTTCGCGATCATGACCATTACACTTCTTACAATGTGCAGGCTTTTGCGAACTTGATGAATGCCTGGTTTGACCAAATTTCGTTAGGTGCAAGTTTTGGCGCGTTTGACAAGCAGATTCAGGGCATTGAAAATCGCATTAAGGAATCAACCTCCGAAGGCTATAATTTCGGTGCTTCTCTTGGACTGGATAAGAAAAATTTCTTTGCGAAAAATTTGAATTTTAGCGATTATTTTTCGTTTGGCTTTGCTGAAAATAAAATTACCGATACGAGCCGAGTCCATTGCCGCAACTGGTTTAGTTGCGATACGGCGCAAAAGAATGTGGGCGAACTCGTGTCTATGGGACTTCCGAGATTGCGCACGGTGCAGGTGTACGATTTCAATAATTTGCTGAATTTTGATTATCGGTTTATGAAGGATCAAAAGATTTATTGGAATACGCTCATCAAGTACCACAAGGAAAATCCTGAAGACGATTACGGCTCTGAAAAGGCTCAGTTTAACATAGCGGGGCTTCCAGGAGAAGTTTTCTCGATAACGACGGGGCTTTCTCTTGAAAATAATTTCTTTGATTCGCGCCTCCAGAATCTTCTCGGTTTCAAGTTCCATTACATGAAGGCTGAAATTTCGAATATGCCGACGAGCCTTCTGATTGAACCTGCTGTAGAATCGAATGATTACCATGATTTCAGTTACGATGAAAGCTTGATGTTCAAGGTCGCAAAGCAACTTTCTGTGAAGGCTTCGTATCAACATGCGGTGCGTTTGCCGTCTCCCGAAGAACTCTTTGGCGATGGTCTTCGCGTGAGTGCTGCGACAAACCTCAAGCCTGAAGAGGCGGATGATTTCAACTTTGGAATCTCTGTGGATTTGCAGGAATTGCCGCTTGTGACAAGGCTTCGCTTTGATGGTGATGTATTTTATTCGTACTACAAGAATCGAATTCATTACATGAGTTCATCGCAAATGTCGATTCCCTATTTTAACATGAATCCGATTCGCAGTTGGGGCTATGAAGGCGATGTGAAGTTGGATGTAAATGAGTGGGTTTTGTTGGGAACGAACTGGACTTTCCAAGATTTGCGTAATATAAAGTATAATGCAAGACAGGGCATTCCCAAGGATGCTATTGTGCCGAATATTCCACGATTCTTTATGAACTACCTTGTAGAATACCATGTTGGTGACTTGTTCAGTAGTGAAGATTTTTTGAAAGTCTGGTGGTCTGCAAATTATACGGATGAATATTTCTACGGCTGGAAGATTAGCTCCCGCCAGAGCCGTAAAATTAAATCCTCGTTCACGCAAGATATTGGCGTTGAATATTCCCTTTGGGATAATAAACTGGGCTGGAGCTTTGAAGTCGATAACATCACGGATAGCGAATCGTTCGACAAGTTTGGTGAAAGTAAACCGGGTAGGAGTTTTGCAACAAAGATTCGCTACAGCTTTAAATAGAAGGAGGTTATAGGAATGTGTTTGTCTGAATTACAGGAAAATCAGAAGGGCTTGATTCAAAAGATTAACGGGGATTCCCGATTCATCTCTCGCGTCGTGTCGATGGGGCTTCCGCCGAGCAGCCCGTTCTTGGTATTGCAAAATGATGGACGTTCCCCGGTTCTCGTGTATTCGCACGATACGATGATTGCGATTAACCGCAAAGAATGTATGCAGATTGACGTGGAGATGGCATGAGAACGATTGCTTTGCTGGGACAGCCGAATTCTGGCAAGTCCACTCTTTTTAATGCATTGACTGGTTCGCATCAGCATGTCGGTAACTGGCCCGGAAAGACGGTGGAAAGGGCGGAAGGCTTTTTCACGCAGGGCGAAGAACTTTATCGCGTTGTCGATTTGCCGGGAAGCTATGGGCTTACGGCAAACTCTGCCGAAGAGGTCGTAACGCGTACTTACATCGAACATGGTTACGCGGACATTGTCTGCGTTATCGTTGACGCGTCGCAGCTGGAACGCAGCCTTTACATGCTTGCGGATTTTGCGGGTGTGAAAAGCCCGGTGATGCTTGTGCTCAACATGATGGATGTTGCTGAGCAGAAAGGAAAAAAGATTGACGTCCAGAAAATCGAAAAGCTCTTGAACATTCCTGTGCTTGGCTTTACGGCGGCAAATTTGGATGGCTATCCGAAATTCTTTGAAACGCTGAATCGTGCGATTGAAAAGAAGGCGAAGATTTCGTCGGATAAAATCCGTGAAATTGCTTTACGTGAAGGCGACAAAGCGCGTGTTGCAAATCTGAAGAAGCTTGAAGATTTGATTGCGTCTCTGAAGTTTGAAAATCGCGAAAAGTTCTGGGTAGCGTCAAAGCTCTTGGAAAATGATTCGCTTGTGCGTTCGGAAGTCGAAACGGCGGTGACACCGGAACATTGGAAAGAAATCAAGGGGATTCTGGATTCTGAAGGTTCTGATGGCGGACTTCTCACGGGCGAGGCGAAGTACCGTTTTGTCTCTGATGTTCTCCGTGAAGCATCTTCGGGCGAAGAAAAAACGGTAAAGCTTTCTCGCTTTGACAAGATTGCAACGCACCGCATCTGGGGTAAAATTGTCGCTTTCTTTATTCTCGTGTTTACGCTTGCTGTGAGCATGATGATTGCGGTTCCGATTATTGCAGGTAGCTTTGGGTTCCAGCATGTCGCAGAGCCGTTTGTGATCCAGATGTGCGAAAAGCTTGGCTGGTGGCCTTCTGTGGCGTCGTTTATCAATGGCGTTATCATTGGCGGCCTTGCCGTGACTGTCGCCATGATGAGCTTTGTCTTTGCGATTCTCGTGACATTTGGCCTGATGGAAGATACAGGCTACTTGGCAAGATCTTCGTATGTGTTTGACTCGTGGCTTTCTCGACTCGGCTTGCATGGCAAGGCTTTTATGCCGCTGTTTTCGGGCCTTGCTTGCACGGGTGGCGCTGTCTGCGGTACACGCGTCCTGGATACACGTGGACAGCGCTTGTTTGCAATGGTACTTTTGTGGTCGATCCCGTGCGGAGCTAAAGTCTCCGTAGTGCTTTTCTTGGCGTCTGTTTTCTTTGGCTCGGCGGCTCCTCTGTTTGGCGTGATTTACGTGGCGATGATTTTTGCATCGTTCTGGCTCTCGTCAAAGCTTTTCGGAAACAAGTTGATGCCTGTGAACGAACGCGTGGGCATGATTATGGAACTCCCGCCGTACCATAAGCCGCACTGGAAGATTTTGTTCAAAACGGTTGTTCGTAATGTCTGGGCCGTCTTCAAGAAGGCGATTGTCGTGATTTGGATTGTGTCGCTCTTGTTCTGGATTGTTTCTTATTCGAGAGACGGCATTGTTGAACACAGTGTCCTTTACACGATTGGAAATGCGATTGAACCGTTTACGCAGATTTTCGGCATGCGCTGGCAACTCTTTATCTCGTATTTGGGCGGTATTTTTAGCAAGGAAGCATCTCTTGGCGTGATGAGCGTTGTCTTTGCAAGTACAAACGATGCGTTCTCGCTTGTTGCCCGTAATGAAGCCGGTGCAAATCTTGGTGAAATGATGCGGGCTGTGGTTACAATTCCAGAAGCTCTCGCGTTTATTTTTGCATCGATGTTCAATATTCCCTGTGTGCTTGCGATGGGAACAACGTATCGCGAAACGCATTCTCTCAAGTGGATGCTTACAATTGCGGGTTACTACTTTGCAATTTCGCTGGGCTTGGCGTTTATAGTTTACCACATTGCGTTGTGGGTGCTTTAAGACTTCTTCGAAAACCCAGACTACAATAGAAGCGGGTATGGCGTGCCGAACGGTGCGCCATACTTGTTTTTATGTCTCGTCATTCTGAGCCAAAGAGTTGGGCAATTAGCCCAATCCAGTGCAGAACTTAACTGGATCCTTCATGCTACGCATTCAGGATGACGAGTGTGAAAAGTTATCCTTGTCTAATTGGATTGTTTTAAAACTCTTTAGAGTTGAAGAATCGTAGGTGCTTAATTTATTTTTACTCGTCCATGTTGGAATTAGGGTTTTCGAAAATGAAAAAGAAAATTGCGTTTTCTGTTGCGTTGTGTTCTGCTTGTGCAATTGCACAGACTGATGAAGTTACAAGCTATGACGATGCGTTCTTTGATGAACCCGCAGCAGTTAGTGAAAATCCTCCTCCTGCTGCTTCGAATTCTAAAAGCACTGCAAAAACCTCGGATATTACGGTTCTTGACGGCTTGTCTGTTGAAGATGAAAGTGAAGCGGAAACATCTCCAGTTGATACAAAGACGAAGGCCGAATCGGTCAAGGTCTTGGATACAAAGGAACTGCAAGGCTCCAGCGCTACAATTGCTGAAGCGACAAATCGTTCTAGCGGCGTGAAAATCCGTCAGTCGGGTGGCCTTGGCGGCGAAAGTAAAATCAATATCCGCGGCATGGAAGGCAAGAATGTGAAAGTCCTTGTCGATGGCGTCCCTGTGGATAATGGAAATGGCTCGCTTTCAATCAATGATATTCCTATTGATAAGGTGGACCGCATTGAAGTTTACAAGAGCTATGTGCCGGAACGCTTTGCTACAGATGGCATGGGTGGCGTGATCAATATCGTGACGCGCAATTTGCCCGAAAGTTCCATTGCTGGGTCGTATTCCTTCGGAAGCTTCAATACGCACAAGGCTTCCCTTGATGCAAAGTATGTATGGGTTGTAGATTCTACTAAACAGCGTTCTGTAGAAACGGGGCTTTCCGCTTATTACAACTATTCCGATAACGATTACAGATTCACAACGCCGTACATGGATACAACGGTGACGCGTGAACATAACCAATACTATAGCTATAACATTGCGCCATTTGTCAACCTGAATAATTTCTGGTTCGATAAAGTTTCTGTTGGCGGCTCTTATGCTAAATCGTTTATGCAGGTGCAGGCGACTTCGCATCGAGTGGAAAAAATGACGATGGATGGTGATGGCTTGGGACTTTCTTTGGGTGTCGAAAAGTCTAAGCTTTTTTTGGATGGCTTGTCCGCTGGCCTCGCTTTTAATCTTTCTACATCTGAAGCAAATTTAGTGGATACAAGCTCTGTGTATTTTTATGGCTGGGACAAGACCGATATACGCGTGTCTGATGAACCTTTGGGTGAACGCGCTATCGGGGCGCCCTCTTTAGCCAAATACTCCAAATTTTCTATTAATGTGCCGTGGAATGTCGCTTATTCCTTTAACGACAACCATTCCCTTACGTGGAGTGGCTTGTACAAATATGATTCCCAGAAATTTGAGGATAAGCTTACTTTGGTCCGGACGATCAATAATACGCCTTTTGATGGCTATGATTATTCTATTGTATCCGGCCTTTCCCTGGAAAACAACTTTTTTGATTCGCATCTCCAGAATGTGCTTGGAGTGAAAGGCTTCTATTACAAGCTGAATGCCGATAATGAAAAAGACAAGATTACTCGTTTGAAAAATGAGAATATTGATAAGAAGGATTTTGGCTACAGCGAAAATATAAGATGGAAAATTATTGATGCCGTTGCGTTGCGCGCAGGCTTCCAGCATAGCTTGCGATTCCCGACCCGTGATGAAATTTTTGGCGATGGACTTTATGTTGCGAGCGCTCCAACCCTGAAACCGGAAAAATCGAATAATTTTACTGCGGGCATTGATGTTGATCTGGATAAACTTCCGCTTATTCTGAAATTGCATCTTGAATGGAACGGGTTCTATTTGCTCATGGATGACCGAATTTATATTAGCCCGTTCTCTTCTACGCCGCGTCCTTGCTATAACAGTTCTGGAACAAAGACAAAGGGCTTTGAAATTGAAGCCAACATTGATGTCAATGAGTATGTGAATCTTTCGTGGAATATGACGTTCCAGGATGTGCGCAGCCGTGAAGACGACCGTACATATGGAATTTCTAAAGGCTGGATTGTTCCGAATATTCCGAGATTCTATACAAATTTTGGCGTGGAATTCCATGCAGGGGACTTGTTCTTTGCTGAAGATTTCTTCAAGGTCTATTGGCTTGCAAATTATACGGATGAATATTACTACTCCTGGAAAGTTTCAAAGAAACAGAAGCGTGTAATCCCGAGCGCATTTACGCAGGATGTCGGTATTGAATATTCCATTTGGGCGAATAAACTCTCCTGGAATTTTGAATTGCACAATCTTATGGATGTAACAGCCTATGACAAGTTTGGTGAATCCAAGATGGGCCGCGCATTCTTTACAAAGTTGAATTTTAACATATAAACAAAGGATAAAACATGAAAAACCTCTTTAAAAATATTTTCTTGGCGGCATCGCTGAGCCTTGCTCTTTCGGCTTGCGGTGATGACACGGGTTCCAATGCCGATGACAACGGCTCTGGAAAGGATTCTGAATCCGCTAATTATGCGCTTTCGTTTAAAGTGGATAATGCTCAGTATTATGGCGTGGGCAAGTTCACTGATAACCAAAAGAAGCTCATTGAAAATTTTGATGAAGGTCCGTCTACTGGAACTGTTGCCTATTTTGATGGTGCAGTCTACACATTGATGGTCAGTGAGGATTTCTCGTCTACGACATTGTCTCGCTATGAACTGGATAAGAAAGGCCGTATGCCGGAAAAGGCCACGGCAACGTACAAGATTACGTCCGGTCCGTCTCTCATGTTTATTTTTGTTGACAAAGATAAGATGTATGTCGAAGAACCGTATGGTGACAAGCTTACTGCTCTGAATCCGAAAACTTTGAAGAAGTTGGGCGAAGTGAAGTTTACACCGGATAAGGGCGCTCAGCTTGCGGCTCCGAGTTCCGCGGTTATTCGCGATGGCAAGATCTATGTTTCGCTTGCACAGATGATCGATATTGAACAGGGTGTCGGTTCCCCGTATGGTACTGTTGCTATTGTTGATATTGCTACAGATAAGGTCGAAAAGGTTATCAAGGAAGACAAGACGGCTTATCTTGGTATTTATGACGATATGAATAACACGATGGCTTTTGTTGATGAAAATGGCGATATCTACTTCTATGCTATGGCCATGTTCGGCATGCTCGGCGAAGATTACAAGGAAGGTTATGTCCGCATCAAGAAGGGCGAAACGGAATTTGATAAGGATTACGTCCTTCGCTTGAATGAATGTGCGTATAAGGGAAAGAGAGTCGAATTTGGTGGCCTTATGACAGGTGGTGCTTATGCTGGTGACGGCAAGTATGTTGCCTTGTTCGGTACTTTTGAAGACCCGTCAAATATGAACAATTATGAATGGCAGCCCATCCTCATTGACTTGAAGAAAAAGAAGATTACAAATCTTGACCTTGGCCCGACGCTTTCCTGGCTCGCTCCGTCAATCCACCTTGACACGGATGGAACGGTTATCTTTGGACATAACGATGGTAAAAAGTCCGCTATTTACCGTTACGATGTAAAGGCAAACAAGCTTAAAAAGGAAATGGATGTTTCTTCTGGCGATGCTTTCTTCATCGTTCCTACTAAGGACTAGTTTTATTTAGGCTTATGATCTTCTAAAAAATCCAGACTCCCATAGAAGAAAAAGTATGACGTGCCGAACGGTGCGTCATATTTTTTATGGTGAATGCTGGGTCAGTGCGGAAACAAGAAGCGCCGGGCTTTGTACCCGACGCTGATTTTTACTAAGGAGAGCTTTTTGCTAATAGATGAGAGTTATGAATTCCCTGATGCTCTTTGCTTGGAGAATCTGATCGATGCTAACGGTCTTCTTGAGGTCTAGTGCAATCTTATCGACGAGTTTCATCAAGGTGATGGAATCACCACCGATAGAATAGAAGTCATCGTCAAGTGTGATGCTCGGATTCTCGAAAACGCTTTGCCAGAGTTCAAGCATTGCTTTTTCTTCATCGGAGATGTTCTCGTTTGCGGTTGCGCTTGTTGCATTTTGTGCGGCCGCTGCAATGGGCGCTTCCGGAATCGGGAGCTGCTTCTTGTCAACCTTGCCGTTTGCAGAAAGCGGGAAGGATTCCATTGTGACGATTCTTGAAGGAATCATATAACCCGTGAGCGTTTTGGATATTTCGCTCTTGAGCGTACTTTCTGCATTTTCGATATTGGCTCCGAGAACATACGCAATGATCTGCTTGCCACTCCCTGGAACATCCTTGAGTGCTGCGACGGCTCGTGTGACAAGTCCCGTGTGCATCAACGCGGCTTCGATTTCACCGAGTTCAATGCGGAATCCGTTGAGCTTGATTTGCGTATCGGAACGCCCGAGGAACTCGATGTAACCTTCGGTCTTGAGCTTGCCCAAGTCTCCGGTGCGGTAGATGCGGCCAAGTTTCGGATGGTTGATGAATGCCTTGCTTGTCTTTTCGGAATCGTTGTTGTAGCCCTTGGCGAGTCCCACGCCGCCAATGTAGAGGTCTCCCTGGACTTCTGGCGGACAGAGCTTCAAGTCAGCGTTGAGCACGTAGAATGTCTGGTTCTTCATCGGGTAGCCGTAAGGTACGCAGTCCCATTCCGGGCGCACTTCGCTGAATGGGTAGATGATGGACCAGATGGCCGCTTCGGTCGCGCCGCCGAGACTGATAAGGTCTGCCTTGCAGCCTGCATTCTTTGATGTTGTGCAAATGTCAAGCGGGATGCGGTCGCCCGAAAGGAGAACCTTGCGGAGCGAAAGATTCCTTGAATCGTTTGCCGAAATGCGGTGCTTCATCGCCATGTCGAAAAGCACGGGGACAGAATTCCAGACGGTCACGTTCTGTGTACTGAGAACTTCGCAGACTTCGCGCATGTCGCGCGCGTCGCTCACTAAAGCGAGCTTTGCGCCGCTGCTGAGAGCGCCGAATATGTCGTACACGGAAAGGTCGAAGCAAATCGAAGAAATGCCGATGAGCGCGTCGTTTTCGTTGAGGGCGAGTCGTTCGTTGACATCGATAATCGTATTTGCGGTCGCTCCGTGCTGCATGATGACGCCCTTGGGCTTGCCTGTGCTACCGGATGTGTAGATGATGTAGGCTTCGTCTTTGGGCGTGTTGATTGCCGGAAGTGCTTTGTCGCTGTAGCTTAAGATTCCCTTGGATTCGAGATAGGACTTTTTCAGCAGGAATTTGCAGTTGCCATCTTGCATGATGAAGTCTACGCGTTCCTTCGGGTACGATACGTCAATGGGGACGTAGACGCCACCAGCCTTGAGAATGCCGAGAATGCTTGCGATCGTTTCAGGGATGCGTTCGCCGAGAACAGCAACGCGGTCACCGCGAATGACTCCATTATCGTGGAGGTAGTTTGCGATGCGGTTCGAAAGAATGTCGAGTTCCGCATAGGTAAGCGTTGAATCTTTCCCGACAACGGCCGTGCGATCCTTGAAGTTCTGCATGGCGCTATTGACAAGCCCATGCAACGTTTTTACAGGAGTTGCACCAACAGCGGGGTTGTAGTTATTCCATACGTTCTTGAGTTCCGGGAAATGGAGCTTGTTTTCGCCATTGGCGATGTAACGGATGTTTTCGACAAAGTCCTTGAATATCTGGTCGATAATTTCAGGTTCAAACATTTCCTTGACAACGTCCCAGGTGACGTAGAGCTTTTTGCCCATTTCTCCAATTTGGTTGTCAATGAAAATTTGCGGAGTCTGCGAAATGGAATAACGCAGCTTGCCGAGAACTTCATAGTAGTTTTCAGGGGCGTCAAACAAGACGCAGGTGAAGACTACAGGCAGAATAGCCTTGCCGAACTGGTTCCTTGATTTGGCGAGTTCACGCATGATTTCGGTGCCGTCGTAAGACAGGTGCTCAAGACCGTCCATGATGCGCGTCTGCACGTCGGAAGCCTGTTTCCACAAGTCGTTTTCGTTCATCGAAAGTGCGAGTGGCAAGAGCTTCGTAAAGTCACCGATGATTTTTTCGACATCCTTGTGGAACGGCTTGCGCTCGAATGCGGTTAAGTTCAGCACCATGTCTTGCTGGTTGCTCCAGCGTTCAAGAACCTTGGCGTAGATGGTGCAAAGCAGTGCTGACGGCGAAATGCGATGCTCTTTGGCGACCTTCTTGAAGTTGCTCCAGGTCTTTTTGCAGATAACATCTTGCTTTCGTGTAATCGTGTATTCTGTACAGTCCGAAACTTTTTGTGCAAGTGGCACATGCGGGTATTCGGGGAATGTCGGCAATCGTTCCATCCAGTACGCTTTATCTTCTTCGTAACGCTTTTCGTCACGAGAACGAGAAAGGTCGCGGACGTAGCGCTCGTAGGAGTAGCCGATGCGTTCTTCGAACGGCTGCTTGCGCAACACGCGTCCCAGATCCGAGAAGAAGATTTGCATGCTGTCGCCGTCGCAAACCATCAAGTCGAAGCTCACGAAAACAGTGCGGGTTTCTTCGCCGTAATCGACAGCCTTGAATGTGAAAAGCGGCCATTCGTCGTGCTTGTAGATGTGGTGCGAAAGATCGTTCCTGATTTTGAGCGCTTCTTTTTCGCGTTCTGCCGAGGTGCAGTTCACGACTTCCATCTTGTAATCGGGAACATCGGTGAGGACCTTCTGCGTGCCGTTGGGGAGGAAAATGGCCCTGAACGCATCGTGCTTTTTGACGACTTTACGGATGGCGTTTTCGATTTCGGGAACCGTGTATTGCGATTCGATTTCAAAGTAATAATGGGCGTTGTACTTGCCGAGTTCAAAGTGCTCGTTGCGACCGTTCAGGTAGGCGAGCTGAACGCCCGTCATCGGAAATTCTCTGCCCTTGCCGGATTCGCCAGAGTCTGTGGCGGAAAGCGCATCGGCGGCAGCTTTGGGAACAATCATGTCTTCGACGGATTCGGCAAAATCTCTTGCGTTTTGCGCGTTCAGCACGGATACGAACGGAACGCGGATGCCGTATTTCTGGTCGATACGCTGTGCGATTCTTTGAGCCTTGATGGAATCGCCGCCGAGTTCGAAGAAGTCGAGACTGCAATCGATTTCCTTGAGTTCGAGAACCGATTTCCAGATGTCGATAATCACGGATTGCGTTTCGGTGAGGACAACCGCAGTTTTGGTTTCAACCGCATTTGCTGTGGTTGCAGAGCCTGCGGAGAGATTCTGCATAAGCATTTTGCGGTCGAGCTTTCCGTTGGAAGATAAAGGCATTGCATCCAGGTGGATGAACCTGTGCGGAATCATGTATGCGGGCAGGAACTGAGAAAGCTCGTTCTTGAACCATTCCTTGTCCTGCTGCGTACCTGTGTAGAATGCGACAATTTGCTTGTTCGTATCGAGAACGACAATCGCATTATCGACGGATGCAATGGCGTTCATGCGCTGCTCGATTTCGCCGAGTTCAATGCGGTAGCCGCCGACTTTGACTTGACTGTCCTTGCGGCCGAGGAATACGACATAGCCGTTTGTCGAAAAACGCCCGAAATCCCCGGTTTTGTAAATGCGACCGAATTTCGGATGGTCGATGAATGCGGCCTTCGTCTTTTCTTCGCTGTTGGCGTAACCTTGAGCGACGCCAACGCCGCCGATATAGATTTCGCCTTGGACTTCGGGCGGGCAGATTTCAAGCGATTCGTTCAGAACGTAAATTGTCTGGTTTGCAAGCGGGTAGCCGTAAGGAATGCTTTGCCATGATGGATCCACTTGCACAATCGGGAAGTAGATGGACCAAATGGAAGCTTCTGTTGCACCGCCCAAGCTGTAAATTTGGGCATTGGGGAAATGCTTGCGGATGCGTTCCGGGAGCGAAACGGAAATCCAGTCGCCGCTCAGTAGGACAGATTTGAGTTCGCTGTTGGTATAGGACTCGTCAAGGCTATCAATGAAAAGTTCCATGCCGGCAGGGACGGAGTTCCACAAGATATTCTTGGAACTGTCCATGAACTTGCGGATTTCATCGGTTTCGCGAATGTCTTTTGCAATATCGAGCTTGCCGCCAGCAATCAATGTGCCGAAGATATCGTACACGGAAAGGTCGAAGCAGTACGAAGAAAGTCCGAGAATTGTGGAGTTCTCGTTTACGCCCATGCGCTCGTTGATGTCGATGATGGTGTTCATCATTGCTGCATACGAAATGAGCACTCCCTTCGGGACGCCTGTGCTTCCGGAAGTGTAAATGACGTAAGCGGTGGCATTGAGGTCTGGATTCGGCGCAAAATCGGCGCGTTCGCGGGTTGGCGATTCTACAAGTTTTTGCGGTTCTACCAACAGCTTGCAATTGGAATTCTTGACAATGTAATCCTTTCTGTCTTCGGGCCACTTGGCGTCAACGGGAATGTATGTCGCGCCAAGTCCCATCGTGGCAAGGATTGTGATGACGGTCGAGAAATTCTTTTGCGAGAGAATGGCGATGGAATCGCCGCATGTCACGCCCTGTATTTTGAGCATGAACATGGCCTTGCGTACGGAATCTTCAAGTTCAGCGTAAGTCATGGTCGTCATGACGCCATCTTGCAATGCGATGTTGTCGCGGAACTTTGCAAAGGAACGCTGCAAGTATGCGATCGGATGCTCAATGCTGAATGTCTTTGCAGTGCTGTTGTAGGCTTCCACTCTTTTTTCAACATTGATGGCTGGGCTTGCGAAGTCGGCGCTTGCTGCAAATTCTTCAATGGATTCGCTGTAGAATTGGAACATCTCGGCGATGAAATCTTTCGGGAAAATCTTTTCGAGATAGTCCCATGAAATCAAGAGTCCGCCATCGTGCGTTTTGCTAATCTGGTTATCAATGCTGACTTGCGATGTCTGCGATTGTATATAATTTACCTGCAAACCTTGCGGTTCGGGGAGCTTGCCGAAGAGCATGCTTGTAAAGACAATCGGCATCGGATTGTCTTTGTCGATCTGCTTTTGACGGATCAAGTCGCGAATGACTTCGACGCCTTCGTAAGCGCTGTGGTCGATGCGTTCGTACATGCGGTCGCGAACTTTCTGGAGCGTGTCGCGGACATTCAGGCCGTCAAGCGATTTCGATGAAAAATCAAAGATGACGTTGCTTGTGTAATCGCCGATGATGTGGTCCATGCCTTCAATGCCGTAAGGACGGTTGAGCATGGTGATGTTGACGGAAAAATCTCCGCTTTCGCTGAATCTTGCGAGCGTTTTCAAGTAAAGGTAGAAGAGAACTACGCTGGAAGTGACGCCGTTTTTGCGGGCGGTGATTTCCATTTTGCGGAGCGTTTCCTTGCTGAATATTTTTTGGACGCGGTTGCAGATGTTGGCTTCGCTGTCGTTTGCGCTTATAACGGGGAATTTGGGCGCTGCGGGAATATCGGCTTCGAGACTGTGCCAAAATTCAGCGTCGCGATCGTGCTTTGCGCTGTCCTTTCGGGACTTGATCCATTCAACGTATTGCGGATTACTTTCAAAGTCAAATGATGGCAAGACGCCTTCGTGATAGAGCGACAGAAATTCCGAGGCGAGTCCCTGTGTGCTTAACCCGTCAACGAACATGAGTTCTAGATCGACGGCTGCAATGGAACGTTTTTCGGTTGTGATGTTTGTGATATCAAATAGCGGCCATTTGCCGAGATCGCGCATTTCGGTCTGTACTTTCAGCCGCTTTTGTTCGAGGTGTTGCTTTAAATCGCTCTCCGCAACGGCTTCGCGTACAATCTTGAAATTCTTGCTGATGTCCTTGGCGAGGATGCACTGGTTTTCGTCTTCGACAAATGCTCGGAGCGCTTCGTGCTTTTCGATGAGCTTACGGATGCAATCTTCGGCTTTGTCAATGTCTAGAGCGTGTTCTACTTCAAAATAAAAATGAGTAGAATTAACAGAACCATGGAAATTCTGCTCACGCCCTAGACGGTAGGACTGCTGCATTGGTGTCAAGGGGATTTTTTTTTCGACATCGGCTCCTTTGCCGAGCTTTTCCTGGATTTTATCCACCAAGTCGCCGATTGTTTCTGCTTTAACCAAATCTAGCATGCCGAATTCGATTCCGAAAGTTTCCTTGGCTTCGCCTAAAAATCGGAACATCTGGATGGAATCTTCAAAAACTTCATACAGCGAGGTTTCTCTGGAAATTTTTTGATTTAAAAACTTTTCAATAGAATCGTATATTTCTTGTGATGTAAACTGAGACATGTAAACTCCTTAAATTTTCCCGTTTTTATAAGCTTCAAGAGTCTTTTGCTTTGCAATTTTTCCAAGGGCGGTTCGGATAAATTGCTTGATGGGTATGACTTCCTTTAATGAAAATCCCATTTCCGAAAAGACGAAGTTCTTTATTTTTTGAATCGGTATTTCGTCCGTGTTTGCTGTTTCTATGAACAGGTAAACAGCATTTTCACCCGTCTGGGAATTGTTTTCGCCGCAGGCCGCAACGCGGTAACTGAATTTTTTTTCAACGACTTGTTCGATATCGCGAAGGTAGACGTTTTTGCCATGGATAAAGAACATGTCTTTTTTTCTGCCGACGACATAAAGCATGTCCATGTACAGAAATCCCAAATCTCCTGTATCAAACCAGCCATCGACAAATAGACCTGATGAATCGATGTTTAAGTAGCCTGAAAATAATGCTTCGCTTTTTATATGGATTTCTCCAATGGTCAATTCTTCAAGTCGATGGTTTTCGCTGTCGAAAATGCCAATTTCCATACCCGGAATTGCAAATCCCTGGCTGATCAAATCCATGTCGCCACGCTTGATCGTGGTCAAGTCAAAGTCAATTCCTGATTTCAGCTGGTTTAAGTCGATTTCTGGATAGCAGGCTTTTATGTTCAGGCACACGCCGCCCAAGGCTTCCGTCAAGCCGTATACAGGGGCTATGGCGTTTTTCTTCAATTTGAACTTTTCAGTAGTCTTTTCGAAGATTTCTACCACTTTACGCGATAATGGTTCGCCACCGTTAAGGATAAAGTCAATACAAGACAAATCCCAGTTCTCGGAACCGTCAAGGGCTTTTAAAATCATGGGGTAGGCAAAATTGGGCGCAGCACTCTTGTTTGCTCTTGTTTGGTGAATGGCGTCAAGCCAAGATTTTGGATTTTGGATAAAGTCGCCTGCGTCCATGTGGACTACATTTGACTTGGAGTACATTGGAAGTACAACGCCGGCGAGAATTCCAAAGACGTGTTCGAGAGGGAGCCAGATCAACCATTTGTCTTTTTCTGATAACGAAAGCGCAATTTCAAGGCTCTTGATCATCTTCAAGAAGCTTTCGTTTTGCATCACGACACCCTTCGGGTCAGATGTGCTGCCTGAAGAGTAAAGAATCAGGACGTTGTCCGATGGCTTTACATCGGCATAAGCGATATCGGATTCTGCTGTTTTAAAATCATCCTGGTTTTCTTCGTGAGTGATGATGAGACGCTTCTCGTCAATGTCTTCCCACAGGAACTTGATAAATTGCAGAGTCTCGTCGTCGGCGACAATGAACGATTTTGGATTACTTTGTGCTACATTTTTTAAACGATGGACCTGGTCGCGGTTTCTCGATGCCGTCAGAAAAGCGGGGACGGCTCCTAGTGAAACTAGAGCGAAAAAGTTGGAAAGGAACGCCTTTTTTGCAGAGCTGTTAATCTGGAAAATTACGATATCTCCCTGCTTTACGCCTGCATTTAAAAAAGCGTTTCGTGCTCTGATGATGCCCTGCTTTAGATCGCCTTTTGAAAATAAGGTATGTTTTTCACCTTTGATGAGCGTGATTTTAGAGCTATTGTCTTCAAGGTATTCTTTCAGTTTTTGATTAAGCGAGGGCAAGTTTTGCATTGCGGGGTTCTCCTATTAAAAAGTCGAAAAGATCAATTTTGGTGAGGATGTTGACTGGCAAAAGTTCTGCACAGTAAGCGGTGATGACCGATTTCTCGCTATCGACAACTTGCATCTTGGCGTATCTGTAATCGAACAGGTTTTCGTCGTAGTCCGAAAAATCAAGGCTTGCGATGTTGTTGTCGATTCCTGTGCCTGTGTATTTGAGGAAGCTCTCCTTCATCGACCAGAAACGGGCAAAAGTGCGTGCTTTGTCATTCGAGTTTTTTATGGCATGCTGTTCAGAGGGGTGCATTGCGCTTTTAATGCAATCGAGGTTGGCGGGGTCGATGTCTGCGATGTCAACGCCTACGGGTGAACTTGCGAGAGCGCAAACGACACCTTCGGTGGAGTGCGATAAGCTGAATTGCAGTTCCGGCATTCCCTTAATAAACGGCTTTCCGTAAGGGCCGAATTCAAATTCGACTTTTTCGTCAATGCCTTTTTCTTGGATTAAAGCGTAACGCAAGAGGATGTATGCCAATGCCGAAAGCTTGCGATCCTTGAAATAACGGTACTTGTCAACTCGCTTGGCTCGCTGTTCGCTTAGCAATGGCCATAGTCCGGCTAAGTCTAGTTCCGTAAAAGATTCTGTTCCTGTGAAAATGTATAGCATTTACAAAACCTCGTCCCATTTTTCAGTGAGCAGTCTTTTGAGTAAACCGACGTTTGATGCAAACATTTCTTTCAGAGTCTCTGGAGCAAATGCGGGTTCTGCGTAATCCCAGTTGACAGAAAGCCTGCCGTCGAAATTGGTGACCTGATAATCCAACACCACTTGCGGAGTCTTGCTCAGTGCGTAAATCTGGTGCAGTCCGGCGGGCATGTCGCTGTTGGACTTTTGACCGTTTTCAAGTACACATGTAATCACGATGGGCATTTGCGCGCGCATCGGCGAAAGGCCTTCCTTGAACTTGAGAATCTTTGTACCGTCGTAAGTGTGGAAACGCACGAGCTGCCACATGTCCTTTTGAACACTTTGTACGCACTCCAGGAAGTTTTTGCATTTCTTGGAAAGCGTGATGAAAGCGATGTTCGTGAAATCTCCGACGACCGAATTGATGTCCTTGTGGAGCGGCAAACGGTTGAATATGGTGGAGTTGATGGTGAGCGAATCGTTCTTGCTGAACCCGAGAAGCGCTTTTAGATAGGCGGTGCTGATGACTGCCGCCGGTGTCGTGCGGTATTCGCGGCATCTCTGCTGGAACAGTGCAAATTCGTCAACAGACAGTTCTCCGGAGATTCTTGAAAAGCGGTGATTGTGGATCTCGGAAAGCGGCTTTGCGTACGGCAAGTCGGGTTCGCATACCAATTCATTGATTTTAGATTTCCAGAAAGCTTCGGCTTGCGAATAATCTTGCTGACTATCGAAATTGATCAAGTCGCTGCAATAATCTTTGAATCCGTAATCGATCCATTGCACGGTTTCGCCGCAGTAGAGCTTGAACATTTGCGAAAGTGCGATCTTTGCGCTCCAGGCGTCCATGATCATGCAGTCGAAATCGAAGTGCAAAACATCCTTGGAGTTTGGAACGCGTGAAATGCGCATTGTAAAGAAGGGCCATTGATTTAACGGGTAAATGTTGTGGCTCCATTCCTTGCGCTTTTCAAGACGCTGTTCTGCATTCTCCAATTCTACGATTTCAATGGAATATTTCGGTGCGGCATCAAGAACGCGCTGCGTTCCTTTTTCAGAAATTACAAGGCGAAGCGCATCGTCATGCGCGATGACTTCGTTCCATGCGTTTTCAAGTCGTGGAATGTCAATCGTTTCGTCAATTTCCAGCTCCATGTAATAATGCGTATTGATGCCGCCGAGATCGTAGACGGGATCTCGACCGACTAAATACGATTTTTGAATGGGCGAGAGCGGGAATGCGTTTGATTCTTCTGCGGCTATTTTTTCGAGATGTGCGACGATTCCGGCCTTGTTGGCCTTTAAACATTCCTTGTCTTTGGCGCTGAGCGCTCCGTTTGCGGCACGGAACTTGAGCTTGCCATCGTCAAGCCAAAGCGTTACGCCCCGGCTTGCAAATTCGCTAATAAGATGTGAAATATCCATGCCGCATTACCTCGCGAGATTCTTGTAGTTGAGTTTATCTGCGATAACCTTGACGTATTCAGGATTCGAGAGACAGGTCAAGTGGTTTCCTGGAATGGGCGATACTTCCAATTCACCGAGGCAAAGTTCATCCCAATCGTGGTAGAGAATGTCGAAGTAGCGGTAGATGCCGTCGTCGTTATGGGCCTTGAAGTACCTCAAGTTTCCGAACAATGGCGCAGGCGTAAAGTCCGTCATGACGTTGAATCCCTGGTTGAACATGCGCACAAGTCTTTCAAATGTGCTTCTTTCGGCATTTTCGCCAAACGCGTTCGTGTACTTGATGCACAAATCCAGCTTTTCGTCATCGGACATGTGCATGAAATCGACAAGCTTATCGCCAGAAGTGAGTTCCTTGGACAAGAGTTCGACATCCTTGTCCGTGATGATCTTCTTGTTGGTCGAGTCCATCATCTTGTTGAACTTGACAACGAAATCTTCAATGTCGAGTCCCCATTTGCTAAAGTCGACGCCGATCATTTCTGCAAAGAAGATGTCGCGAACGGCATTCGTCCTGCATTGGAATCCAAGACGGCTTCCGTCAATGATGCCAAAATCGACGATTTCGATGCCTTTGTCGATAAGGCGTTCTGCCATTTCGATGCCGACGGGGCTTATGTAGCAGTAGGTGATGATTTGGACTTTCTTGTAATTTGTCGCAAGAACGGCTTCCGCAAATTTCTTGGCGAGCGTCGGGCCGACTTCCTTCGGCTTCAGCTTGCAGAATTCTTCAAGATCGTTCAAACCGAAGGAAATAATTTCGCCCAAATCTTGCTGGATGAGCTGTTCCACAAGAATGTTGAACTTGTCTGCGTTCCAGAAAATGGCGGGCAGCAAAACGCGAAGGCAATCGTTGCCTGGTTTTCCGTAACGGATGACCTTGAGCATTTCGCTTTTTTGAGAATTTCCGTTCTTTGGCTTTTCGGTCAGGAACTTGACGGTGTCCTTTACGGTGGGTTCATCAAGCATCTGCTTCAAAAGTGCATCGAACGGAACCTTCGAAGCGATCCCGTTTCGGAGCGTTGTGGCGACCTGCGCCATGGTCAAGGAATCTGCGCCAAAATCGTAGAAGTTGGAATCCATTCCCAAATTATCAGATTTGAGAGCCTTGGACCAAATTTCCAGAATTTCCTTTTCGAGCGGAGTCGTTGGAACGCTTGAATCTGTAGTGCTGTTCTTGGCTGCACTTTCCTTATTGGCGACGAAAAATTCGACAATCTTTTTACGGTCAATTTTTCCGTTGGCGGACAAAGGCAAGTGTTCTACAGGCGAGATGATGGACGGAATCATGTAATGCAACAGGAACTTGTCCAAGTATGATTTTAACGATTCGTCGGAATATCCGGCCAGTGTTTCAATCATGGCGTAGATTTCCTTGTGGTCCGGGGCGACAACGACTGCGGCGTTGTTTATGAATTCATAGTCGCGCAGGACATTTTCAATTTCGCCAAGCTCGATGCGGTGTCCGCGAATTTTGACCTGATTGTCTTTGCGGCCTTGGAACTCGATTTCGCCACCAGGGAGATAACGACCCATGTCGCCTGTCAAATAGACGTGTTCACCAGTGCTTGGAAGGTCTACAAACTGTGCGGCAGTGCGTTCTTCATCGAGGTAGTAGCCGAGGGCTACGCCATCGCCGCCAAGTGCAATCTGCCCAGTAACCATTGTCGGGCACGGTTCGAGATTTTCGTCCAGAATATGCATGGTCTGGTTTGCGAGCGGGCGGCCGTACGGCAAAATCTTGAGGCCGTCATCTGGATAGTAACGGTGGTAATTGGACCAAATCGATGCTTCCGTTGCGCCGCCGAGGCAGATGACATCCACGTTGGGCGCAAATTTGCGGATCTTTTCGGGCATATCCACAGGAATCCAGTCGCCAGAAAGGAATACTTCCTTGAGTGGGAGAGGTTCTGCAGAACTCTTGCTTTCCACAAAGTTGAGGAGCATCTTCATCAACGCCGGTACTGTATTCCATACGGTGATGTTATGCTTGTGGATTAATGCTTCCCAAGCTTCGGGGTTCATGTAATCTTCGGCTGTCGGGAATATGACCGTTCCGCCGTGAGCGAGAACGCCGAAAATGTCATAGACGGAAAGGTCGAAGTTGAGCTGCGAAAGTCCAAGAACGGCATCGTCGGCAGTGACATTGAAACGGTCGTTCATGTCGTCGATGGTGTTCATGGCTCCTTTATGCGTAATGACAACGCCCTTCGGCTCGCCGGTGCTTCCGCTTGTGTAAATGATGTAGGCGATGTCTTCGGGAATGCGCTTCGGGAATGTCGTTGTATCGATGGCTGTGGCATCATTGCTGAGCGTGTCAACATTTATTGTCGTAAGCTTGTTTTCAAGGAGCGCTTCGTCTGTAGAAATGCCAATGGCAACTTTTGCACCTGTCTTCTTGACGATCTTTTCGGCACGACCCTTGGCCTTGGCGGCTGCGATGGGAACGTAAATGGCGCCAGCGTACAGAATGCCAAAAACAGCGACGATTTGCCATGACGATTTTTCCATCAGCACGGGGACGCAATCTTGTGGCTTTACGCCGAACTTGATCAGCTTGCTTGCAAGAACTTTGGCACGTGCGTCAAGTTCTTCAAATGTGAATTTTACATGGCCGTCGTCAATGGCGATTTTTTTCGGAGTGCGTTTGACGCTTTCGATAAAGTCGTCTTGCAGCAAACGGACATTCCATTTTTTCTTCGTATCGTTTGCTTCAAAGCGCTCGGCGGCATCGCGTGTCGGGAGCGCAATTTCTGCAATGTTTTCCCAGTCCGCGTTTTCATTTGCCAATGCGAGCAAGCGCTTTTCAAAGGCGTCAAACATGGCTTCGAGTACGCCAGCGTGGAATACGCCTTCGCGGTAATCCCAGTTGACTTGTAAGCCAAAGGCTCCGTCCATCACCTGGCAGTCGATGAATGTCTGCGGAGTCTGCGATATGCCGCCGGAAAATTCACCGCGCAGAGGCGTTCCTGAATCGGCTAGGCCAATCGCACTCGTGTAGACAATTGGCATCGAAAGACTAGATTTTTTGCTTTGCCTTGAAATTTCGCGCATGACCTCGACGCCGCTGAAAAGTCGATTGTCCAAGTCTTCGAATAGACGTGCATTGAGTCTGCGTGTGCGAACGAGGAAGTTCTCGTGCTTGGATAAATCGACTTCTAACAGGCTGAGCGAAGTGAAGTCTCCGACAATGTCCATGACTTTTTCATGAAGCGGGAGGCGGTTCAGAACGGTCATGTTGATGCAGAAACGCTTGCTCTGGCTCCATTTGGCCAAAACATCTGCATAGCACGAAAGTATGGGAACGGTAGGCGTGAGACCGTATTGCTTTGCGCGCGCCTTCATGCGGTTCCAGGCGTCTGCCGGAATGCGCAGGAACTTTCTGCCGAAAGAATCTTTGGATTCGTTTGCCGGAAGTTTCGGAAGTTCTGGAGCTTCGGGCAATTCCGCAATGCGGTTCATCCAATAGCTCTTTTCTTTTTCGTATCGAGCACTAGACTTGATTTTCTTTTCTGCAATCAGGTAGTCACGGAAAGAAACTTCTTCTTCGCCCGAGACGGCGATTCCGTCAAAATAGGCGGCTTCAAATTCGGCAACGAGTTTCCAGATGCTTGTCCAGTCCGCAAGCAGGAACTCGATAGAGAAATGAAGGATGGCCCCTTCTGCGCTTCGGCTAACGGCAAGCCCGAACATGGGCCATTTGCCGATGGTGTATGCGCGGCAGCCCATTTCCTTGCGGAAATTTTCAAAAGCGGTAGCGCTTTCGGGATGCTTTACCAAGTCCCATTCAGGGATTTCTAATGTCGGGATTTCCTTGAGTACCTGCTGGAATCCGCCTTCGTTAATGACGGCGTGCAGCATGTCGTACTTTGCGACAAGAGCGTTCCAGATGTCCCTAACTTTTTGGGTGTCGAGTTCCTGATACTTTATTTCGAGATACACATGGCATGCAACGCCACCGTATTCGAAAGTCTTGCTGCGGCCAAGCATGTAGGCAGACTGTACGTCCGTTAACGGGAACGGTTCGTAACGGTGTGTACGGTCGATGACGAATGTATTTTCGTTTGCGCTCTTGTTCAGCTGTTCAATGATTTCGGCCTTGTGTGCTTTCAGTTGACTTAAGACTTCTGCGGTCATCAATTCTTTAGAAGCCTTGTAGCGCAGCTTTTCTCCATCCATAAAAAGATGGATGCCGTTTTTTTCAAAGGATTCAATGAGGGCTTCGATGTTGTTCATTATACACTCTCCCCGCTAAATTTTTTGATATCGTTAGACGGAATGTAATGATGACCGTCTGGGTGGATGATTTTTGCAAAGCTGAAAGCGCTTGTAAGCTCGTTCCATTTCTTGGAAACTTGAATCTGTCGCTGTGCGAGTGGCGCTAAATCGACATGGTGGTCGATCATCGATTCCAGCTCCAGGATGTTGTCTGCGATTCCCTGCTTCCAGTCTCCGAAAAGCGCCTGGTCAAAGTGCTTTGGACTGTAATTGCCTAGCGGTTCGATTGTATTTTCAAGAACATAGGCCGGCATGTTCTTTTGGTTCTCGGGATTGTACAAAGACTTAGGAATATGCATTCTCGGCTTCCACAAGACGGGGCCGAAAGTATCTTCAAGGATGAGGCGACCTGATTCGTACACGAAAGCAAAATTGTGCAACAGGTGCTCGTAATTGTCGCGGTCTTCCGGGAAGACCTGGTTGTTGTATTCCAGCATGATTGGAATATCGTCCAGTTTTCCGGTCAAGATGTCGAATGGACCGACGGCATCGGCAACGCTATCTACGACAAACGAAAAAATGGATGGCAATGCATGCGAAAGGATGTCGATTGCGGGGTAAGAAACCTGCGGGCAGAATGCGCCCTTGATGTAAAGCGGCAACTCTTTCTTGTTCAGCTCGTTTGCGATACGGATGAAACGCGATACTTCCGAAAGCTTTGGGTAAAGATCGCAAACTTTGTAATAAACGTTGTTGCGCTTTGCGGCTCTAAAGCAAAGCGAAACATCTTTCAGGTGGATGGGTTGTTCCTGAATGACATTGACACCTTTGTCCATAAAACGGATGGCAAGGTCTGTGCCGATGCCGCCAATTGTACCCGAACTGATGACAACGCATGCAATGTCAACTTGAGGAATTTGGTCAAAGTCGGTAATCAACGGAATGCCGTAAGTGTCAGCGCATTTTTTGGAGCGTTCGCTGCCTTTACCATATAAGCCTACAAGTTCAAATCGCTCGGGCATGCTTTGAAGAGCGTGAATGTAAAACTGCCCAAAAGTGCTTCCGCACACGATGACTTTTTTTCGTTGCATGTTAAATTTCTCCTTCAATTTCATCACTCACGTTCTTTGTTACGCATGAAAAGGATTTTATGTTGCTTAGCTTGTTGATAATGTCGTTGCTTAAGTCGGTTTCGCCCAAAAGAAATTCTTGATGGGGGAGTTCTTTTTCAAGGACCGTTACTACCGTAGCGCCGGCTACAGAGCCTGTTAACTGCGAAGGTGCAAGTCCCGAAATGAGCAATTGCTTTTGACATTCGGAGCCGTTTGCGGTTCCGTCAATGTTGCAAACGAAAATGGCGTTTTCGCTTTTTCCGAAGCAATCAAGCTGGGTTGAACGGCAAATTTCCTCGATTGTCTTTTCTGGATTTTGCTTGTATTGCAATCTTGCCGAATCTAAAGTTCTTAAAGTGCGCTCGCCGCCAAGGCACATCTGGAAACGGGCTTCCTTGAATCCGATTTTCTTGACGACGGCGGCGGATTCTTCGTCAAAGTAGGGGAACGATTTGAAAGTTCCAAGAAAACTTTCCAGGACATCCGTCGGGCTTGTTGTTGCTGGCGTGAATGGCTGCAATTCGCCATCTTTCCAGTAGCTCATGGAATGGTTAGTGCTTTCGAAAATGCCTTCCATGTAATCGCGGGCGGCCGTGTACGAGAAGGAACCGATCCCGCCGTAATAGAAATCGCACTTTTCGACAGAGTCGAAATGTTGCGCTAAATACTGCGGAATGAGTCCAGAAAGCCCGGGAATGCTCCCTGCACCGTAAATGATGGGAGTGCTGGATTTTCCCTTGCGATAACCGACAATTCCTAAATGGACTACAGGAACTTTTGCAACGGAGGCAATGTCGTCCATTTGCAAGGCGTCTTTTTCTGAAATCTTTGTGCAGTCCAGAATGCAATCGCACCCGGTTATAAACTGCTCAATGCTTTCCTTATCGGATACGTCAACTTTTACCCAGTCCGCATTTGCAAATTCTTCACGAATTGTGGAATCGACTTTATCGATGTTGCGCCCGCCAATGCGAAGCTTTTGCGAACTGTTGACCTTGATGAATCTCGTTGCCCAAACTCCGATGTTTCCGTATGCACCGAGAATACCGATCATATTTCACCCTCTTCAATGTCGCCGAGCGCGTTGATTCGTTCTTCAAAAATGAGGGCGAGGTCGTGCAATTCCGCATTCTCAAAAAATTCACGGAGCGAAATTTCGACGCCGAACTGTGTGTGGATCTTTTCGATGAATCGCGTGGCCAGAAGGCTATCGCCGCCGATTTCAAAGAAGTTGGCGTGTCGGTCGATTTTCTCAAGTGAGAGTAACGACTTCCAGATGTTCGCAAGTTCTTTTTCACGCCCTTCGTAGTTTTCGTTTACATCGACGGTAATTGTCTTTTTCAAATATGCGGTAATTGTCTTGCGGTCCACCTTGGCGTTTGCCGTGAGCGGGAACTTGACGAATACTTCTGTTCTAGACGGAATCATGTACGGAACGAGATTCGTCTTCAGGTATTCATCAAATTCGCTGCCGAGAATTTCCTTTGCGTTAGCGGATTTCTTTGCGATAATCGTCTGTACAAAGTGAGAATTGTTTTCAAGCGAAATGGTTTCAAATGGCAATTCCTTGAAAATGGATTCCCATTCTTCATCCGTCAAGAGTGACGTGAAACGGCGCAAGCGCGTATACTTGGCAAAACCGTTTTCCAGAACGGCAGAACTTACGATGGCGACCGGGTCGAAATTCTCGAAATCGAGAGCCATGAACTTTCCGCCTTTTTTGAGAATCATGTAGGCAAAGGAAATGGCGTCGGTGGGGTTGTTGTACGTGTGCAAAAATCCTGCATCAATGACCAAGTCGTAAGATTCTAATTCCTGTACGCATGCGCTGAGGTCCAGCTGCTTGAATCTGAGATTGTCTTTCCAGTTACGCAGTGTATCGCGGGCTTCGTCAAGCATGCCTGTGGACTCGTCAAATAACGTAACTTCCATTCCGTTCTTTTCGTAGCGATTCAAGAATTCTTGTACGCCAAGCCCAGAACGAGCATTCAGGAATGCGATCTTCTTGATGTCGTCAGCGGCGGCAGTCGTGACGGCCTTGCCGATGAATGTCTTGAACGCTGCACTTTCGCAAAGCAATTTTTCTGGAGCGAAAAATTTGTTGATTAAAAGGTCCGTTTCCGGGCGGTTGCCGAGAAGCACGTTTTTCAGCAATTCAACATTTTCAGCGCTGTTCAAATTTTTTGAAAAATCAGATTCTACACTCGGACGGATGCTTTCAAAGCCGTTCTTGAAAAGCCAATTGTTCCACAGTGCAAACGCGTTCTTTGATTTTTCCGGGATCGCCTTGATGCTGGAACGGATGTCGTGAATCAGTGCGGCGACGGCGTTGGTGCGCTCTGGCAGATTTTCGTCTTCGTATTCCTCAACAAACTTGTAATCGTACTTCGCGATTTTTTCCTTGTTCAGCGCCGGGATTACAGCTGCGACAATTTCTTTTTTGGCTCCGTTTTCAACGACGACTGCGGCGGCGTTGACGATGCTTGATTTTTTTTTGATGACGTTTTCGATTTCGCCAAGTTCGATGCGGAAACCGCCGAGCTTGATCTGTGTATCGAGACGTCCCAGGAATTCTGAATTTCCGTCGGGCATCATGCGGACTTTGTCGCCGGTTTTGTACCAGCGTTCTCCGTTTTCAACGGGGAATCGTTCCTGTGTCAAATCTGGCTGGTTCAGGTAGCCTTCGGCAACGCCGATGCCGCCAATCCAAAGTTCACCCGCTTCACCTGTTGGGCATTCTTGGCCTTTTTCGTCCATGACCTTGATTTTCTGGTTCAGTAGCGCCTTGCCGTAAGGAATGGATTTCCATTCTGGATCCAATCCGTTGACTTCGTACCAGACGGACCAAATGGAGGCTTCTGTAGCGCCACCGAGCGAAATGAATCGGCTGTTCGGCCAAAGCTTCTTTGTCGTGCCGAATAGCGGGAGCGGAATCCAGTCGCCCGAAAGCATCACGGTCTTTAGCGGGATTGTGCTTGCCTTGTCGCCTGCGACAATCGTGAACATTTCAAAAAGTGCCGGGACGGAATTCCACAAAGTCACTTTTTGATCGCTTGCAATCTGTTTCCAGATGTTTGCTTCTTTCTTAGTTTCTTCAGAGAGGACGATGACCTTTCCGCCCAAGGAAAGCATGCCGAAAATGTCATAAACGGAAAGATCAAAGTCCAATTCCGAAATTGCCATGCAGGCGTCGTTGGCTGTTAAATTAAAACGCTCGTTGATGTCGCGGATGGTGTTGCTTGCGCCGCGATGCGAAATCATCACGCCTTTCGGGACGCCTGTTGTGCCGGAGGTAAAGATGATGTAGGCGAGAAGTGACGGATCTTCGACAATTTCATCTTTGCTCATCGGGGCGTTTTGCAAAGCTTCATTGACGACGATGACCTTCCAGGCTGAATTTTCCTTGCGAATTTGTTCTGCGTGTGCTTCATCGGTGATGATTGCAGAAATCTTTGCGGCATCAAAAATCTTGTGCATCCTTTCCATCGGTTGATGGATGCCTACGGGTACGTATGCTGCGCCAACGGCCTGAATCCCGAGCGTACAGAAAATCTGGTTCATTCCCTTCGGGAGAACGATGGCGACGAGGTCTTTTGCTTTTACACCTGCGGTCTTGAGGGATGACGCAATTTTCAAGGCGCTTTCAGAAAGCTCGGCGTATGTCTTTTGGCTGTAAGTGCCGTCTGCATTTCGCGATACGAGTGCGGTCGCTGATGGCGTTTCAAAAGCTTTTGCAAAAACGGCAGAATGGATGCATTCAAGATTGTTTGTGAACATAAATTTTTAACCTGCTGTAGCGAGATATTCTGGATATTTTTCTGAATTCAGGACGAAGAAATGGTCTCCTTCGAATTCCTTTTCCTTGAATTCTTTTGTTGTGACGGTTTGCCAACGCTGCATGATTGTTGACGTGGCGCCAATGTCTCTTGAACCGCAATTGATGTAAATCGGGGCGTCAATGCGTTCGCCGTTGTAAATCAGGCTTTCGTTGAGCGTGTAGTCCTTGCGGACTTCTGGGAGTACAAAGTGGAGCAGTTCCTCGTTTTCAAGAATTTCCTTGGGCGTGGCGTTGTACTTTTTGAGTTCTCGGATAAGCGCATCGTCACCCATGTAAGTCTTGAATTCTCCCGGATCTTCGTCCTGCGGGGCCTGGCGGCCTGCGGCGATAAGCTTTTCCGGGCGGATGCCGTATTTGCTTTGCAGGTGCTCTGCGACATAGAATGCCATGGCGGCACCCATGCTGTGTCCGAACAGGATAAACGGTTTTCCTTGAGTGACCTTGATGATGCATTCGCAAAGCGGATCGAGGAGTTTCTTGAAGTCGCCGACAAACGGTTCGCGGCGGCGAGTTCCCTTGCCGGGAAGCTCGACGCAGATGAAATTCGTGTTTTTCTTTTCGAAAGTCCACTTGCGGTATACGCTTGCGGAACCTCCTGCATGGTGAAAACAGAATATTTTTTTATGTTCCTTGTCGTTTAGGGCATAAGTGGAGAAGGGGAACCAGCGTTCCTCGAGAGTTTTTTCCATTTTTGGAGGTCCTTTGTTTAGGTAATGCTCCAGCCTGCCGAAGCTTCCCTGATATTCAAGAATTTCTTATAAACGCCTTCTACATTGCAGAGTTCTTCGTGCGTTCCGCGCTGTACGATGTGTCCGCGGTCGATGACGAGAATCTGGTCTGCATTCTTTACCGTGTTCAATCGATGGGCGATGGAGATGACCGTTTTCCCCTTGGTGAGTTCTCCGATAGCTCCCATCAATTCAGATTCATTTTCAGGGTCCACAGAAGATGTCGCTTCGTCAAGAATGACGACAGGGGCGTCTTTCAGGAGGGCGCGAGCAATCGAGATGCGCTGCTTTTCGCCGCCGGAAAGGCTGCAGCCGTTTTCGCCGATGATGGTGTTGTAACCGTCAGGAAGCGCTTCTATGAACTCGTGGCAACGGGCGCGCTTTGCAACTTCTACGATTTGTTCGTGCGTGGCGCTTGGGCACCCGAAGCGGATATTGTTTTCGACGGTGTCGTTGAACAGGAAAACATTTTGGAACACCATCGAAAAGTGCGATAGCAATTCATCCGGAGCATAATTCTTGATGTCCTTGCCGCCGAATGTGATTGATCCAGATTTTACATCCCAAAAACGGACAATCAGGTTGCATAAAGTGGTCTTGCCACTGCCGGAATAACCGACGATCGCGCATTTAGACTTTGCCGGAATCTTGGCGCTGACCTTGTCTAAAATGATGCGGGAATCGTAGCCGAAAGTTACATCCTTGATTTCAATATCGGTATTCTTTTCATCAACAGATTCAGTTCCGGTCAGTCTTGGTACATTGTAAGTTTCGTCCATCTGGTCCATGGCGGTTTCGATCTGTTCCATCAGGAATGTTCCGTTGGCGAGCAGTTCCATTTGACCGTAGATGACAAATGATGAGATAATGAACATTATTCCGTACTTGAAGTCCATTGATCCCTGCAAAGTAAGCCATGCAGAAATTAAGGTTATTATTCCGCTAAAAACTTCAAGTGTGCCCCTGAACAATCCGTGCGGAACGAGAATCCCTTTTTCCATATTGACGCTCGTCTTTTCAAACTCTTCAAAGGTTTCATCGAGCTTGGCGGCGTTGCCGCGCCCAAAGGAGCGGACGACTGCAATGCCTCGGATGTATTCGATAACATTGTTTGTGACTTTTTCTACGGCGTTGTATCGCTTTAAGGATAATGCCGAAGATTTCTTTTGGATGAGGGATAAAAATAATGTGGAAAGCAAAATTCCGGAAATAGCGACAGCTCCGATCTTCCAGTTGAAAATCATAAGGAAAATCGAAACACCGATGCCTTGCAAAATCCCGCCGACAACATTGTCAACGGCCATCATCGTGAAGTTTTCAAGAGTCGCCATGTTGGTCGTAATTGTATTGTTGATGCGGCCGAGCGATTCTTTTGAGAAGTATCCCATCGGGGCGTTCTTCAGCTTATCGCCAAGTTCAAGTCTCTTGTCCGTAAAGATGATGTATCCTGCGGCGGTCATGAACATATTTGTCAAGAACTTGAGGATGGTTTTACCGAAAAGTCCTGCGGCTAAAATTCCGACGGTTTGCCAAATGATTTCCATCGAGAGGTTGTCGATGTGTATGAGCACCCAGAGGAATGCAAAAACCGAGAAACTGTTGAAAACTGAATTCAGAATGCTACAGACAAGTCCCCAGTAAACACGATTTTTGTATTTGCCGGAAAGCTTGATAATTCTTCTCAAAGTTTTAAGCATTATGCCACCTCCTTATTGTCGGAACTTGCAATGTGGCGTTCCCACATGGATTTGTACAAATCGCATTTTTTCATCAGTTCGTCATGTGTGCCGCTATCGGCAAGTTCGCCTTTTTCAATGACCAGAATCTTTTCAGCATTCTTGATGGTCGAAAGCCTGTGGGCGATGACGATGAGCACCTTGTCGTGAATGAGTCTCGAAAGGGCCTTCTGGATTTCGGCTTCGTTTTCGGGGTCGGCGTAAGCGGTTGCTTCGTCCAGGATGATGACGTCTGCGTTTTTGAGAATTGCACGTGCAATCGTGATGCGCTGGCGTTCGCCTCCGGAGAGCCTGTTGCCAGCATCGCCTGCCTTTGTGTTGTAGCCGTCTTCAAGCGCGCAGATGAACTCGTGGCAGCCGGCGGCCTTTGCTGCTTCGTAGACCTCTTCGTCGGTTGCTTCTGGGCGGCCCATGCGGATGTTTTCCATGATGGAAACATTGAACAGGTAATTGTCCTGTGCAACATAGCTGATTTTTTGCATCTGTTGCTTGAACGGAATCTTTGACAAGCTGACGCCACCGAGCAATATGTCGCCTTCACCCACATCCCAGAATCCGGCCATCAATTTGGCAATGGTGGATTTTCCGCTGCCAGAATGTCCGACAATTGCGGTGACGCCTTTATCTGCGGTCTTGAACGATATTTTGTTCAAAACATTCTTTTCTTTATAGCCGAATGTTACATTCTTAAATTCGAAGGAAGAACCGCTGAATTTTACATTTTCGCTCGGACGGATTTGATCCTTTTCGTTCAAAAATTCATCGACTTGCTTAAAAGCCTGGAAAACGGAAGCGAACATTTCGGCATAGTTCATCGATGCCAAAATCGGCCCGGAAATGCCCATGCTGAGCACTGCGCACGTCAGGAATGTTGCAAATTCGATTTTCCCGTTCATGAACAAGTATGTGCCAAGAGGGAGTGTCACGAGCAATGTGGACGAAAGCGTGTTCAAGCCTGCTGCAGAGAAAAGCCAGCAGCTGCGCCACCATTCGAGTGTCGTATCGCGATAAAACTTGCAGGCGTTTGTGAACTTTCCAAAAGAAGAAGCGCTCTGGTTGAATGCCTTGATGACTTCGATACCATTCACGTATTCGACAATGGCGTCGTTCATGTCGGCGTTTGCCTTGAATTGACGCGCGGACTTTTCCTTGTAGCCGATTAATTGCCCCATGGTTACCAGAAATCCCAAGGGAATGGTCGCAATAGCGCCGAGAGCCATACGCCAATCCGTGACAAACAAAACGATTATAATTGTCAAAGGAGTCACGATGTTTGCGGTCATTTCTGGCACCATGTGAGCAAAAGGTTTTTCGATGCGTTCTACCGTATCGACGACGAGCATCTTGTAAGAGCCGGAAGCTTTGTCGAGCATGACACCCATCGGAATGCGTTCCATTTTCTCTGTAATCTTTGTGCGTAATGTTTTTAAAATGGAAAAAGCGGCTTCGTGCGAGGTCATCGTCGAAAGCGTTGTCAAGAAAACTTTTATTGCATAGGCGACGATGGCGATAAAGCTGTAAATCAATACATCATTGCTTGTTGCCGTCTTGTTATAGAACGCAGAAAGCAATTTGGCCGTGCAAAAATATGGGACAATGCCGCAGAGTACGCCTAAAACGGCGTAAAAGGAGGCTCTGAAGAGTTGAAATTTTTTATTTCCGGCAAATTGCCATAATAAAGTAAATGAATTATTTTGTTCTTTATCCTTAACCATGTTTGTGAAATTCCTGAAAAGATAGTTTAGGCTAACAAAATTTAGAACAAAGAACATTGCTTTTGAGGATTTTTTCTTGATTTAAGACGGATTGGATTTAAGCAAAACTCTTTGGATTATTGGCGAAAATCGCCCTAAAACGTGAATCCTGTTAAAAATGTTACCCTGGTCTAATTGGAGCTTTTTTTACCCGTTTAGAGTAGAATGCTAGGGGCGTTCTAATTTATTTTTGTCCGTCCATTAGTGTGGTTCAAATGACTCAGAAACGAATTTATTCAGCTTTGTCTTTCAACAAGGCATTCTATATAGGGCTTGCCGTTGCAATCCTTATCCATATCGCCACGCTTTTAAACCCTTATTTCAAAAAAGAAGAAATCTCGACGCAACGCCCAGATTCTCCCGTCATGCATGCGGAAAAGGTCTATATAGCGCCTCCTCCGCCTCCTGAAGCGCCTCAGGTCGTAAAAAAGATTGTCCGTGCCAAGATCATCCCGAAGGTGGTCGAAAAACCGGTCGAAGAACAGCCTCCTGAACCAGAGCCAATCCCTGAACCGGTTGCAGAAACTGCCCCAGTCGCTGTTGCAGAACCTGTTGTCGAAGCGCCTCCTCTCCCCCCCGTGGTCAAGGAACCGCCCAAGCCTTCGGCAGATTCCGTGAAAATGGTGACCCGCACCTACTTGCGCTCGCTCAAAAAGCAACTGGAACAGATCAAGGATTACCCTGCGACGGCCAAGCGCCTAAAGCAGGAAGGCACGGTGCGTGTGCGCTTTACCATCCTCGCCGATGGTAAGATTGAACAGATTGAGGTCTCGGAATCGAGCCGCTATTCTTCTTTGGACAATAGCGCCTTGGATGCTGTGACGAAAATGGAAAAGTTTCAACCTATTCCAAAACTTTTAGAAAAAGAACGCTGGAGAATCGAAATTCCAATCCAGTACAAACTTAATGCAGGGAGATCGTAATGAACTTCATTCTCGACTTTGTCAAACAGGGCGGTTACATCGGCTACATCCTGGTTGCACTGAACTTTATCGGTTATGCCATCATTATCTGGAAGGTGATTTCGCTAATTGTTTTTAATAAAACGGTTCAGCCGCGATTGACAGACAAGGTAATTCATCGTGTGGTGACATGCAATACCGACCATCATATCATTACGGAAAGTATTCGCACCGAAATCGGCCTTGCTTTCTCACCGCTCACAAAGGGCCTTACGACAGTCGAAAACATTGCATCTATTTCTCCAATGCTTGGCCTCCTTGGTACGGTGGTGGGCATTTTCAACGCTTTCACGGTGATAGCGGCCTCGGGCCTTGATGATCCATCCGCTTTTGCGACGGGCATTAAGTTTGCTCTCGTGACAACGGTCCTTGGGCTTGTGGTCGCTATCCCGCACGTGATTGCGTTCAACTATCTGAACGCCCGCATGGAGCAGGAACAGGACGAAGTCGAAAACCAGGTGCTTTTGCACTTGGGCAAGACTTTGCAGGAACGTGACGCTAGAAGAACGGAGTCTCACAATGGCTAAAAGACGTCGTCGCATATCGCTGGACATGACGCCCTTAATTGACTGCGTATTTTTGCTGCTCGTCTTCTTTTTGGTGACTTCAGTCTTTAAGCAGGATAAATCGGTCCTCAAGCTTTTATTGCCTGAGACTTCTAGCGAAGTCAAGCAGGAAGTTTCTGAAGGATTCTTTATAGAACTTTCAGAATCGGAAATCGCCATCAACGGTGAATTGGCGACAGTTGAAATTTTGAAGAACAAGAGCGCTGCCGTGCAGAACAAGAAAGCGCCGGTGGCCTTGAAAATCGACAAGAAGACTCCTTACGAAAAAGTCGCAGAAGTCTTGGATGTTCTCCAGATGGAAAAGATTTACAATATACAATTCGTCAATGAATTAAAAAAGGAGTGAGAAAATGTCACGGATTCGAATAAACATCGAAAAGGTGAATGAAAAATTTGAAAACTTCGCAAGGTTCCTGATTTCGCATAGGGCCTTGCTTCTAGTTTCATTTGTTGCGTTGCTTGCGATTTCTATCGTGGGCATGAAAAAGATTTACGTCGAAGCTTCATGGGATAGCTACTTTATCGAAGGCGACCCGATGCTTGTTGAAACAGACAAGTTTAAGGAAACGTTCGGCAATGACTATTTCGTGGGCGTGATGGTTGAAACCGAACAGTCTGTCTTGACGCCGGAAAACCTGAAGCTCTTGCGCGAACTTTCAAACGAGCTGCGCGATAGCCTCTCGTATTCTGACGGTAAGGCCACATCGATTGTCGATTTGGAATACATGCTCGGCACGGACGAAGGCATGGAAATCGTGCAGATCGTGCCGGAAGAAATCCCGACAGATGCAGCGGGCCTTGCCGAAATCGAAAAGCGTCTCGCCGCAAAGCCGGAACTTGCTAAAAAGCTCATCTCTAAAGACCGCAAGCAGGCCTTTATTAACGTGAAGCTCCGTCCGTTCCCGGAAGATTCCGTGTGGAAGGCCGAAGGCGAAGCGAAGGGCGTTAAAGCCGAAGCTCCCGACATGAAGACGGGCCGCGAAACTTCTGAAATTATCGCCAAGGAAAAGTACGCTCCGCTTCATCCGCTTGCAACGGGTATGCCTTACTTGAGCCATCAGAAACTCAAGTATATAGGTGAAGAAATGAGCCGCATTTTCCTCATTACGGTTCTTTGCTCCATCATCGTGATGTTCCTTGTGACGCGTTCGCTGCGCGGAATTATTTCTCCGCTGATTACCACGTTCGCGGGCGTCATCATGACATTTGGCTTGGTGGGCTATCTCGGGCTTTACATGGACGCGACCAACATCATGGTGCCTGTCATCTTGGCGTTTGCCGTCTCCATTGCGTATAACATTCACATCCATTCTTTCTTCCGCAAGAATATGATGCTCACGGGCAAGCGCAAGGAATCTGTGCTCTATGCCATGAAAGAAACCGGCTGGTCAGTGCTGTTCTCGGGCCTCACAACGATTGTGGCTCTTTTGTCGTTCCTGTCGGTGATGCTTAAGCCTATCCGCTCCGTGGGCATTCTTTCTTCTATCGCTGTTGGCTTCATTCTCCTTGTGGCTCTTACAGTTTCGCCGATTCTCCTGAGCTTTGGCAAGGATAAGGAACCGAATGCCAAGGTGCTCGAAAAGGGTGATACACGTATGGGCCTTATCCTCAATTCACTCGGCCAGTTTGTTCTTAACCACGGGAAGCCGATTGCAATCGTGTTTGCTGTGATTACGGCAATTTCGATTTATGGCGTCACCAAGATGGAACCCGCTTTTGACGTGGAACGCACGATGGGCCGCAAGGTCGAATACGTGAACAAGATGCTCTATGTCGCCGAATCTGAAATTGGTAGCTTCTACTCTTACGACTTGGTGATTGACTTTGGCGCAAACGACAAGGCCAAGGAAGTCGAAAATCTCAAGAAGCTGGAACAGCTGCAAAAGCATGCGGAAAAGTATCCGCTGACAAAGCGCTCCACTTCCATTCTCGACATCTTGAAGGATTTGGACCGCACATTGAATGAAAACCGTCAGGAAATGTACGCTATCCCGGAAACAGAAGAGCAGGTAGCTCAGCTCTTGCTCCTGTATGAAAATGCCGGCGGTTCCGAAGCGAGCTACTGGATGGATTACGATTACAAGAAGCTCCGCTTGATGGTCGAAATCTCTAGCTACAACTCCAATGAACTCCAGAAGGAAATTGAAGATTTGCAGAGCTTCGCTGGTGAACTTTTCAAGGATGCAAAGGTGACGGCTGTGGGTAACTTGCCGCAGTTTACCGCCATGCAGCAGTACTTGGAAGTGGGCCAGATGACATCCTTCCTCATCTCTGTCGTGATTGTGGCGGTACTCTTGATGATTGTCTTTGGCAGCGTCCGCACGGGTCTCATCGGCATGATTCCGAACATCGCTCCGGGTATTTTCGTGGGCGGCTATCTCGGTTTTAGCAACATCCCGCTCGACATGATGACGGCAACGCTTATCCCGATGATCATCGGCCTTTCCGTGGACGATACGATCCATTTCATCAACCACGGCCATGTGGAATTTGACCGTTGCAAGGATTACACCGATTCCATTCTCAAGGTGTTCCGCGCCGCAGGACCTGCTCTTGTGATGACGACAATTATCATGGTAGCGACATTTGCGGGCTTTACCACCTCGGCTGCAACGCAGATGTTCAACTTTGGCTTTGTGGTGTTTGTTGGCCTTGTCTCGGCTTTACTTGCCGACCTGTTCGTGACACCGCTTTTAATCAAGAAGTTTAAAATTTTCGGAAAATAGGAGGATCTTATGAAAATTTCAAAAATTGCTGCGACGCTCATTGTCGCTCTCAGTACAATGTCCATGGCTCAGACGAATGCCCGTGACATCATGGTCAAGGTCAAGAACCGCCCGGATGGCGATACGCGTTCTTCCTCGATGGAAATGAAGCTCGTGAACAAGAGCGGAAATACCCGCGTCCGCAAGATTACTTCTTATGCAATGGATGTCGGCGAAGATACCAAGACCATCATGTTCTTCCTGTACCCCAACGACGTGAAGGGCACGGGATTCTTGACCGTGAACTACGATGACGTCAACAAGGAAGATGACAAGTGGCTTTATCTGCCGGCTTTGAAGAAGACACGTCGCATCAGCGGAAAGAGCTCCAAGACCGATTACTTCATGGGCTCCGACTTCACATACGATGATATTGGCAAGCGCAATGTTGATGAAGATACACATAAGCTCTTGCGCGAAGAATCTGCCAACGGCTTTGACTACTATGTTGTCGAATCGACTCCCAAGAAGGATGGCGAAATCTTCTCCAAGAAGCTCGTCTGGATTCGCAAGGATTGCGATGTCGTTGAAAAGGTTGAATTCTACGACAAGCTCGGCAAGCTCCACCGCCAGATGGTCTCTTCGGACATCAAGAAGGTTGACGGTTTTTGGACGGTCGGCAAGATGGAAATGAAGAATGTTCAGACGGGACACTCCACAGAACTCCTCTTCCTCGATCCGAAATACAACATCCAGCTCGATTCCAAGATCTTCTCTGTGAACAAGCTGGAACGCGGGTTGTAGTTAGTAGGAAGTAGACGGTAGGAAGTAGACAGTATTGTCCTGTGTCATCCTGAGCGGAGCCCGTAAGGGCGAAGTCGAAGGATCCAGTGAAGGATTGGTTCCCGTGCCTGCCGCTTTGTCATGCCCGCCTTGCGCGGGCATCTCCCTTTAAGGAGGGTTAAAATGTTTAAAAAATTAAGTTTCGCGCTGTTGTCCGCGGCATTTGCCTTATCTGCCCATGCGCAGGACGAACTTTCGCTTCAGTTGAATGGCTTTGTGGATACGTACCATGCGCTCCAGCTCAGCAGTCCGTACAAGATCATGTCTTCGCGGACGCGTCTCCGTCTTGAAATGCGGGCGAATTACGGCGAGGCTTCGCTCTTTTCGAGCGTAAATCTTGCTTATAATGGCATCATTGACGAACAGACTGGTGCGTTCCTTCGCGAAGCGTATCTTGACTACGCCGGCAAATACCTTGAAGTCAAGGCGGGCCGTCAAATTATCACGTGGGGCGTTGCCGATGGGCTGCGCATTACGGACTTGATCTCGCCCATGGACTACACGGAATTCATGGCAAACGATTACGACGATATTCGTGTGCCCGTGAATGCGATCAACCTCAAGTATCCTGGCGAAAGCTTCTCTGCTGAACTCGTCTTTGTGCCTGTTCCGGAGTATTTCGTGATGCCTTCGGGTGAGGATAATCCGTGGACGATGCCTTTGCCGCCCAATGCGAGCATGGACTTGAGCGGGACTCCTGAAAAGCATATAAAAAACAGCGAGGTCGGTACACGCTTGCGGTTCTTCCTTGAAAATCTGGATTTCTCGCTTACGGCGCTGCGTACGTTCAACAAGTCCCCTGTGACGATTACGGAATACGACCCGAAGGCGGGTTCCGTTTTGATCAAGGGGCTGTATAAGCCGATGTACGTTCTCGGTGGCGATTTCTCGATACCCGTGGGTGAATTCGTCGTTCGTGGTGAAATGGCCGGATATTTCGGGGAGCCGATCGCTTTGAACGATTCCCGCAGATACCGATTGCGTAAGACGTTTAACGCATTGCTTGGATTGGACTGGTATGCCGGTGATAACTGGACATTCATGGTGCAGTACATGCATAAGGTTATTATGGATTATCGCAGGGAATTGGGCATGGAACAGAACACTTCAATGGTTACAGCGCGAGTGTCCAAGGAACTGCTGAATAATACGCTTAAGCTCTCGGTCTATGGAATGTATGATATCGATAATGTGAGTTTTTACATTCGTCCTGCCGCTGATTACCTGCTGAACGATCAGATTACGGTCTCGTTGGGTTCTGATATCCTTGGCGGCCGTCGTGGAACATTCAAAACTTACAATAAAAACACACAAATATGGGTAAAAGGTAAGTATTTCTTTTAATAGCGTCTCTTGCCGTTTTAGATAAAATTGCTTAAATTTTAGGCTGGTCTAAGTTAGTTTAAACTAATAAAATTGGTTTTAACTAAAATACTTGGTCAAGCCTAATTTTTTTTGAGAGAGGATTATGATAAAGCCCGTACCCGATAAGAATCTGATTCAAATCCAGAATACAGATTTCTTTTCCCATTATATGCTGCAAAATAAAACCGGGACTGGGCATCTTCTAAACTATAACGTTTTGCCGGGTCTGCAAGTTTTTTACAGCAATTTTCACTTGAAGGAATTTACTTTCAATTTCGAAAACCAAGGCAAGAACTTAATTGTGCTCCATTGTCATAACGGCAGCTCAGAATGGCTGAATTCGGAATCCATGCCAAAATCCATGGAAGAGAACGGCCTTGTCTTGCTCGACAGTATGCCTGCAAGCAAGACGTTCAAGTTTCCGGTGCATTGCTACCATGGCATTGCCGTCGTGTTCTCGATGGAACGCTGCCAGTGTGAACTCATGAACATGTTCAAGGCGGTCGGTGTGGATTTTGCAGCTCTTATTGAAAAAATCCAGCCGCTCACGCTCCCGTTGAAGCTCCCGTCAAGCGAGCACGTGAGCCACATTTTCTCGGAGCTTTACAGGCTCCCCAAAAACATCCGCTTGCCGTATTTTAAAATCAAGGTGCTCGAACTCATCCTCTTCCTGAGCCGTCTCGATTCCGAAGCCAAGTACGAAACAGCGGCGCAGATTCCGAGTGTGTACAAAGACAAAATGGAACTCCTGCGAGAAATCCTCCGCGAAAATGTTGAGGAACATTTGACGCTCGAACAGCTCTCCAAGCAAATCGAGATGAGTCCGACGCAAATGAAGAAGTATTTCAAGCTGGCGTACGGCGATTCCATATATTCGTACCTCAAGACGTACCGCATGAAAAAAGCCACCCAGCTTTTGCTGGAAGGAAAATTCAATGTTGCGGAAGTGGCAAGCCGTGTGGGCTATACAAACTCCAGCAAGTTTGCGCAGGCGTTCAAGGAATACACCGGCTGCTCGCCTAAGGAATACAAGAACAGGACCTGATTTGCGGCGAGTCTCGTCGGCATTTCGCGCGTATTTCGTTTAAGCGTCGCTTTTATCCGAATGCCCTTCACTTGCCGCATGTCTTGCTTCGTGCATTTGTTCGTCGCGGCTGAGCGGTCTGTGTTCTGCAATCTTGATTGCCCGCTTGTTCTTGTACATGTCGCTATCGGCCTTGTTGAACGTGTCTGCAATCGTCGTTGCTTTTGCGTAGGTGGCAATCCCGATCCCGCATGCAATCGAAATCTGTTTCCACGGGAAAGAGGCTTTCTTGGTCAAGTCCATGCTTTCCTCGAGCTGCTTTAAGAGATCGTGATGGTTGTCCAGGTCTTCGTCGAGAAGGATGACTAAAAATTCATCGCCGCCGATTCTAAAGACAGGACTGTGCGCAAAAATCTGGCAAATCAGCTTGCAGGAGTTCACGAGGTAGGCGTTCCCGTTTTCGTGGCCATAGGTGTCGTTGATTTCCTTGAGGTTGTTCGTATCAAGAATGGCAATACCGTAGGATTTTACTTCGCCGTTTTCAATACGGCTTTTGAACTCGGCAATGTAATTGTCGTAAGCCATCTTGTTGCGTACACCAGTGAGCGAATCCAAGAAAGCAAGCCCTTGCATCTGCTTCATGTGCTGACTGATATGGAATTTTGCCGCTGCAAAGCTCTTGGCGAGTTCGCCAATTTCATCGTTTTGCTTGATGTTGAATTCCGCATTCATGTCACCAGTGATCATTTTCTTTGCTTCCGTGGTGAGCTTCTTGAGCGGCTTTGTGATGCTTCGTGCAAAGAATATCGTAATGGCGGTTGTAAATGACAGCAAAATTAAAATGAAAATGATGCTTTGCTTAAGATGCTTGTTCCTTTCTGCGTTAATCTCAAGTACGGGCGCTACGGTGACGAGCGTCATGCCGTTGTTTAGTGGAACGGAGATCTTGACCTGGTCATCTTCGGGCTTGAACGTGAGGCCGTTGGGGAGTGTCGGGTGGTAGACGACTAAGCCTTCGGAATCTTCCAGAAATGCAAAACCGCTCCTCATGAAGTGTACTTGTGAAAGCTGCTTCGTTAAAAGTTCAAAGTCAATATCGACTCCTGCAACGCCGATTTCCTTGTTGTCAACAAACATTGGAATGACGTAGGAAATGATGTATGAATTGAAATTTTTGTTGTAGTAAGGCGGCAGCCAGACCGGGTTCCCACTCATGATGGGCCTGTAGTACCACCCAACATGTTCCATGTCAGATGGACTGTATTGCTTGACGTTGGTGATCGTGTGCTGCTTGAATATGCTTTCTGGAGTATCTCTGACGAGTAGAACGCCCTTGTTTACGCGTGTAATTTCAGGATTGAATATTACATAGACGCTTTTTGTGTTTGTGAGGTTGTAGATGGTTGAACTGAGGCGTTCTTTGATCCCTTCGATGTTCTTGATAAAACTACTTGAATCCGTCAAAAATGTAGAATCTTCGTTTATCTGAGAGTAAATGCCAGCGGCTACAGCCATTGTATATTTTTCGTGTGATTCGAATAAATGGTTTAGCTTTGCGGCTTCATGATCGGCTTGGTCCTTCATGTATTGCATGGAGTTCCGCTGGGTAGTTCTGCTGATGAACAGTGTGCTGAGAACTCCAAGAGAAAGAGTGCCGATGAGCGTACTCGATAATGAAAGGATTAAAATTTTTGACTGGATTGAAAGTCTCATATTTTACTCGATTTCTTTTCGATCTTTCAGCATGTCGTTCTCTGCAATGACGAGCTGCTCGGACAATGAAGAGCTTTGGGCGTCTTTGCAAATGGACGTGCCTATAGATAACATTACCTGTTCCCACGGATTTTCTGCGGAGGCCGTTTTCTGTGCGCTTTCTTTTAGCTTTTTCTGTAGATTCTCATGATCGTTCAGGTCGTTGTTCATGAGAATGATGACAAATTCATCGTCGCTGACTCTGAATACGGGACTGTGGTCAAAAGTGCTACAGATAAGCTTGCTTGCGGTTTGCAAAAGTGTAATGGCTTTGGGATTTCCAAATTTGTTCTTGATCTTGAAAAGATTGTCGATGCTTGTGACGAGAACTCCGTAAGATCCGATTTCGCCGGAGGACACTTTTATATTGAATTCGTTGATGTAATGATCAAGGGAATTCCTGTTACGCACATTTGTAATGGGGTCTCTGAATGCGAGACCCTTGATTTCTCCCATCGTTTCGGCGAGGCGTATTTTGGCATTGACGAAGCTCTTTGCGAGATCTCCGATTTCGTCGTTTCGCTTGATGTTTAATTTGATGCCCATTTTCCCGTCGATGAGACGGTTGGCGTAGTCGGTTAAAAGCTTGATCGATTTGGTGAGCGTACTTGCAAAAATGGACGATGCGAAAATGAAGGCGACCAGAATCAGCATCGTGATGAGGATGAGATTCTTGATGAGGTTGTCACGGTTTGCGGAAATAGACGTCTTGGGAATGACGAAGGTCAAGTCCATTCCGTTTGCAAGCCTGTTATGGATGATAAGGCTGTTGTCGGGAGGTGTAAACTGATGGCCTTTGGGAATGCTTGGGTGGAAAAGGATGTTGCCGAATCTGTCTGCAAGAAAGGCATAATCGTTGTCGAAAATCCGGATGGCCGCAATTTCACGAGTCAGGTAATCGAAGTCGATATCCACGCCGACAACGCCAATTTCCTTGTCGAACTTGAAAATCGGTATGACGTACGAAATCATGTATATGCCGATGTTTTTGTTCAGGTAGGGCTTCATCCACATCGGCCTTTTGGTTCTGATGGGCATGTAGTACCAGCCGACGTGCTCGGCGTCGTCCGGACTGTATTTCGAGAAATCTGTGGGTTCTGTAAATCTGAGTTCATGGTCTGTTGCGGTCATTGCCATGAAGACGCCCGAAGTCGGCGGCGCAAGCTTTGGGTTGAATCGCAAGTAGGCGGATACGGCTTTTTCGGTGTTCCCTATTGTAAGGCGGATTAGCTCACGGCTTTTTTCGGTGAAATCAGCGAGTAGTTTTTCGTCAGTCAGTTGCTCGATGCTGTCTAGCATGCCGGTGATGGCTATGTTCAGTGTGTTGACATATTGCTCGACGCTTTTTAGTCTGTTGTTAAGCTTGATGGTCTCGATGCTTGTTAGACTATGCAGGTTCTTTTCTGTACCTTCGTAAACAACTTTGTCTGTGGTGTGCAGACAAAGTCCTCCAAAAGCGAGTGTGCAAATAATTAAACCGGCGATGGCAAGCCCTAGGATTTTTGCCTGAATGGTTGCTCTTAACTGACGTTTCATCTTATATCCCCAATATTTCGATGACTTTTTTGTTATTTGTTGATCCCATAACAACCGAAACGTCTCGCTTATGAACGTGAAAGTGCTTTGCAACGAGTTCGCAGATGGCTTCGTTCGCGGCTCCATCGACTGGCGGCGCCTTGACTTCGACTTTGAAGCTCCCGTCGGGCTGTTGCGTTATGCTTTCACGTTTACTGCGTGCGTGTACTTTGATATTTATTCTCATGACATGCGCTAGGTGAGGGCTATGCCGTCGTTTTGCGATGCGACGGGTGCCTCGAAATCTCTTTGCTGGTCGTTTTCCATGGCGGAGAGCAGCTCGTCCTGGCTGTGGATGAGCGCGCGGCAGCGGATAAAGTAGTTTGTACGGAGCTGGCGGAGCTGCTCGATTTCTGTGCGCAGGTTTTCGCTTTCGCGCTTGATACTCTCGACTTCACGCATGGCGCGTGCCTTTGCTTCGGCGATGATGATTTCCGCTTCCTTTTCGGCAGATGCCTTGACTTCGTTAATCGTGCGCTGCATCGTGACGACGGCGTCCTGGATCGTCTTTTCGATTTGGCGGTAGTAGTTCACGCGTTCTTCGGCGACTTTCAGGCGCTCGGTCAAGTTCGTGCGGTCGCGGAACATATTTTCGAACGCTGTTGCCGTGGTCTCCAGAAAAGCTTTCACTTCTTCTGGATCGTATCCGTTGAGTGTTTTCTTGTGAAAAGTCTGGTTTCTGATATCAAGCGGAGTGAGTTCCATAAAATCCTGCTTTTACGCTATTGTCTATGATGTAATTAAAAGATATAAAAGGAAATGCAAGTTGGTAGTTGCTAGTTACTAGTTACTAGTAGATTCTTTCCTGAAAATGCCTTTATTGCAAAAAATTCAGTTCTTGTATTAATTGCGTCCTAGTAACTGGAATCTTGTATTCGCTGTTCTACTGCTAAAAATATCTGTTTATATCTTGTGAATACATTGTGTTTTTGCTGAATGCTTTCTGTTTGAGTCTCGTTAGGGGTGAAAAAATGCCCTTTACGTCGCTAGTAACCCCTTGATAAATACCTACTTTTTACTAAATTTGAGTCTCAAAAAATTCTGTTTTCATAGAAAGGTTTTTATCATGAAAAGAACATTCCAGCCTCACAATCGTAAGCGCGTTAACAAGCACGGTTTTATGGCCCGTATGGAAGACCGTTGGGGTCGTGCTGTCTTGA
>Ga0310695_10001841_pt1 | contig 47558 bp, 39 predicted proteins | sample RumenRJG_04DNA_FD_203882 | JGI IMG/M metagenome (GOLD analysis project Ga0310695, IMG submission 203882) | Bovine rumen microbial communities from Lethbridge, Alberta, Canada - RJG_04 (v2) (version 2) | ecosystem: Host-associated > Mammals > Digestive system > Stomach > Rumen | place: Canada... | reverse complement strand
GATGCGATTTCCACAGGAATATTATTGATACATAAATTTCCAAATTTAACCTCATCCATTTTCATAAATACATGCTCATTGGCTTTTTCTATACCATGAACACTATAGCTTGAACTACCTGTATCAGTCCATTCTATCTGCTTCACAAACAAGTCTTTATTCTTCCCTTTCAACGATTTCTTGTAATAAAAATCGTTAAGGAACATAAAGGAGTTGCAGCCAGTATCAAATGTCATCAAACCACCCTTGCATCCATGCGAAAACGAGAATTTTACTTTTGGGCAGACTAGCTTCGGATAGTATTCCATTACCTGTCCATTCTCATTTGCAAAGAAGTCTTTCCTATCAGTAATGATAATTATACTATCTTTCAAATCTATCTTTGTGATAATATCACTATTATTCAGCTCACGCATACCGATTACGCCATCAACACCCATAGGAAAATTATATGACATTGCTATTACATCGACATTCGTAAGATGGGTTTTACCCATTATTACTTCTGGCAAAACACCACGATCAAGATCTTGACTGACCTTATTGAAGTCCATGCATTCACGCTTTTTCCCTGTCTCTTGCATGATGTGTCGCAGTGAATCGTTTATTATGAAACTTGTAGCACCTGTATCAAACATGAACTTATAATAACGATCACCTATCTTTACCGGCACAAGAATCGCACTGTTCCTGTAGCTGATTCTGATAGTATCAACAAAGTTTTTCTCCCTTATTGACTCGACTTTCTTGCCCTTTGCAAATGAGGACAATGCAACAAAAAATAGTATAAAACCTAATAAAATCCTGTTCATTTTTTCCATTTTTCTATAAAAACGACTGCAAAAGTATGGAAAAAAGATGAAATATGATAATTTATTAAGTCATTACATCATTATTTAGTATTATTTTGCAGTATCAATTTTAAGGAGTAACAAGGAGTACAAGGAGTAATAAGGAGTACAAGATGAATGTTTTGAACGTTCAAATAAACGATAAATACTATCGTCTTGTACTACTTAAGCGACTTTAGGAGCGTAACTCCTTGTACTCCTTTTACTCCTGAAACTGAGCAAGTCATAAACTTGCGAAAGTTGAATCATCTGAAATTAACGCAATAGATCTTTACTGGGGCGTTAAGACCGGAAGGCATTGGTTTCCAGCGGTCGTATTTGCGGTATTTGTACTTGATATTCACGATGTTAATATCATCAAACTTGCGCCATTTCACTCCCCTACGGTCCATATCCGCAATGCGGTTGGCTGGAAGGTTAGTGACCTCGATGCGGAGTTTGTTGCCCTTCTGTTTGAGAATTGAATTGTCAAAGGTCAGAACGTAAGGCACACACCATGCACAGCCTACATAGACATCATTTATATAGACACGGGCAGACTCGCGTACGTCGCCGAGATCAATTGCACATTGGGTGTTGGGTGTTGGGTGATAGGTAGCCCCCCTAGCCCCCGAGGGGGAAATAGGCAGTTCGAAAGTAGTCTCATACACGCCTGTTCCCATCGTCACCTTGGCAGAATCGTTGTCAAGAGTCTCCCATGTGCGGAGTGAGTCGATATTGAAAGTCTCGTTTACCTTTGGCGCTTCCTCAATGAAAGAGAGCTTCCAGTTGTTATCAATCCGAGCATAATCAGGTTCGTGCTTCCAAACATTATTATATTTTTGTGGGAGCAATAAATTCTGTGGCTCATTGAACGTCTGGAGTATCATTGACTCGCCAGAGCGGAGATTGACACGCACACGGCCTCCTCCCTGTACTTCCGCAGAATACTTGTTGCCAGTGAGAGGATCAACCCACATAAGGTCGGTGAAGCCAGTTGCCAATGACACTACCCTATCAATATCATTTGGCGTGAGATTGGCAATGAAATAATGGTAGCCAGCCTCGTTCTTGCGTCGGATGACCTTTAGACCAAGCTCATTGCGCATAGGCTCTGGATTGCAGCACCCCTCCATGTCCTCGGGCTTGATACCGGTCATAATGCACGCTCCCTGAGCCTTTAGCTGGGCGATATGGTTCTTGACGGCCTCCGTCATTATGGTATTGTCGCTTGGGATGAGAAGTCCGCTGTATGACTGTCCCGCAGCTGTGACGAGCTTCCCATCCTTGAAAGAAGTAGTGAGAAGGTATTTCTCGCTGATATAGTCGCAATCGTAGCCAGCCTTGTCAATCTTGTTTACCGTTTCGGCAAACTCAGGAGCAAGTTCACCCATCTTGTGGATAGAGAACTGCATGAGACGCTCGCCATGAGAATCCTTTTCCCACATATCCCTGACAGGAAGGAGTACGAGGAAATCGTTGTCGGGCTTTCCCCATTGCAGGTATGACTGGCAACGATCAATGTACTTCATGAGTTCGGGAGCATCGCGCCAGATGCTGTTTGTAGGGCTCATATCGACAGAAGCATAGAATTTCCACCCCGGCCAAGGATCATCCTTCGGGGAATAGCATGTACCATGAAGATAGACATTATTTACACCTGCACAGAACATAAGGTCGAGGTCGGGCTTCATCTGTGAGAGGGAGGTGCGGAAATGCTCGGTGAGCCAAGTGAAGGTCTCGCTTGATGTGAGCTTCTTTCCGTTGATATGTGCGGCAGAAGCAGCATATTTCAGCATAGAGAAGTCTGAATCGTTCTTTCTGGTATGTTTGGCATCATTACGTAAACCCTTGATTCCGAAGTTGGTGAGTCCGAATCCTTCAATCTCAGGTATATCCACGGCAGAATAGCAGTCGATAAGGTTGGCAGGAGATCCGTGAGCCTGATTTCGGGTTATCACTCCATGATTGTGCGCCCACTCCGTCCATGTCAGGGTAAAATTCTCGAAGATAAGGTCGCCAAGGGTTTCACGGTAGTCGGAAACCACCTTTGCATCACCGTCAACAAGTTTCTCAATGTTGTCTTCGAGCTTGTAGCCTCTGCGTTTCTCGAACTCAGGGAAGATATCGGGAGTATAGTCAGCTCGGCTAACCTCGTAGGAATCGTTGAAGAAGGTGTGAGGATATGGCGTGTTGGTCTTGTCGAAGGCATCGCTGATATGCCTGAGATAGTTGAGCACCGCCTTCTTGTTGAAATGGTCAACAACAAAGCCCGTACCGCCAGGAGCGGCACGTTTCACGTTCATGATAGCCATACGCTTCCACAATGCGATGATGCGCCAGTCGCCCTTGGCAATCTTTTTCTTCTTGTCGAGAGGTTCGAGCATACCCTTGTCATTGACCGTCAGTCGCAGGAAGGCATCGCCCTTAGTGCCCGATTTGCGGTAGGCATAGATACCGATAAGTTTCTTGTCACCCTCCACGGTATCAGGCTCTTCTACAAAGACGGAATCGTCAATCTGGATAAGCTCAGGCTTTGGAAGATTGATGCTGAAGTTGCGGATTTGTGAGGAATGTATGGTGGTATCGGTTACGAGGAGTCGTGAGGCACTCTCTTCCATAGGCACCCACGGACCGCCAAACGGCCATCCTGTTCCTGTAGCCATATCAATCTGGATATTGTTTTTCTTGCCTTCCGACTGCACGAAGCGTAGCATTTCCATCCATTGTGGTGACAGAAACTCAATGTTGTTCCTATCATTGTTGAGCACGCCATATATCGGTGTTATCTCCACGGCTCCAATTCCACATTTGGCATATTGCTCCATGCTCCATGAAATATTCTCCTTGTCGAGTGCCGACCCCATCCACCACCATCTTACGCCCGGCTTGGTTGTAGCGGTGCTCTGGGGCATGATCTGGGCAGAAGCGGAGGCTGAAAGTAGAATATTAATAAATAATATGCGAAAAGTCTTTTTTGACATTATTTTAATGTTTAGGTAAATTGTAAAATATAAAATGAAAAGTGAAAAATACAAGTTACTATTTTAGTGAATAGTGAATAACGAATAGAGAATAATACTTAATACTGGCTAACGCCCTTATGCGAATTACGTTCTGGTGGCTACCAGTATTAAATATTATTCACTTTTCACTATTATCTATTCACTTACAAGTGTAATCTGTATTTTATAATTTTTCATTTTTAATTTTTCATTTAACTCACTCATGATGATACGGCTCGCCCTTGATAATTGTGCAAGCGCGGTAAATCTGTTCCGTGAACACGAGGCGAACCATCTGGTGTGAGAATGTCATTTTTGACAGACTGATCTTCTCATTCGCCCTTTGATACATGGCATCCGAGAAACCATAAGGACCGCCGATAACGAAGACGAGACGGCGCACCGTGGCATTCTTCTGCTCTATCCATTTTGCAAACTCCACGGAACGGAAATCCTTGCCATGCTCGTCAAGAAGAACGACATGGTCTGAGGGTTGCAACTTTGCAAGCACCATCTCGCCCTCACGTTCCTTCTGCTGGGCTTCGGAAAGGGCTTTTGTATTTTTAAGTTCTGGAATGACCGTTATAGAGAAAGGCATATAATGGCTGATTCTTGACGTGTAATCGTCGATACCTGCCTGAAAATGCTTATCGTTAGTTTTACCAATTAATATAAGTTCTGTCTTCATTAATGATTTTAGTTCAGTTTCGAAATGCAAATATAATAAAAAAAGTGTATTTTACCAAACAAATGAAGAAAATCATTGATATTTTTGAAAAAAAGAGTTCATTTCTTTCATTTTATAAAATCTTTTTTCTACTTTTGTAGCCATGTAAAAAATTACGAATTACAAATTACGAATTACCAAGTTTCCTTTTCCGTCGAAAGGGATTGAGCGATAAAAGCTAAACAGGTAATTAGTAATTCGTAATTAGTAATTGAAAACAGAGAATTCATAATAAATTATTCATCTAATATACTAAAAACAAACAAATGGCAAACAACGCAGAACTCGTTGCTCAGTGCCGCGCTAAGGCACAGGAGTGGTTATCACCTTCTTTTGATGAGAAGACACGCGCAGAAGTACAGGCTCTCCTTGACAAGGAAGATCCATCTGACCTCATAGATGCATTCTATCAGAACCTTGAATTTGGTACTGGCGGTCTCCGTGGTACTATGGGTGTTGGTACTAACCGCATGAACAAGTATATTGTGGCAATGGCTACACAGGGATTCGCTAACTATGTGCTGAAGTCATTCCCTGGTCGCAAGGATCTTGCAGCAGTAGTAGGACACGACTGCCGTAACAATGGTCGCGACTATGCAGAGACCGTTGCCGCTATCTTCACAGCCAATGGCATCAAGGCTTATCTCTTCGAGAGCCTCCGCCCTACCCCAGAGATTTCATTCGCTATCCGTCAGCTTGGCGCACAGTGCGGTGTAAACGTAACAGCTTCTCATAATCCAAAGGAATACAATGGCTACAAGGCTTATTGGGAGGATGGTGCTCAGGTGCTTATGCCACACGATACAGCTATCGTTGAGGAAGTAAAGAAGGTGAAGATCGAGGACGTGAAGTGGGATCTTAACCCAGACCTTCTCCAGATCATCGGTGGTGAGATGGACTTCGACTATATGCAGGCTGTTAAGGAGGGTATGGTAGATCAGGATGTCATTCTTCGCAACAAGGATCTGAACATCGTTTATTCTGCTATGCACGGCACAGGTCGTGTGCTCGTTCCACTTTGCCTACGCTCTTGGGGCTTCCAGAACATCAACGTAGTGCCAGAGCAGATGGTTGTTGACGGTAACTTCCCTACTGTTGTTTCTCCAAACCCAGAGAACCCAGAGGCTATGACTCTTGGTATCAAGCTTGGAACAAAGCTCAATGCTGACCTCGTAGTTGCTACCGACCCTGATGCAGACCGTCTCGCTATCGTATGCCGTAACGGTAAGGGCGAGTGGCAGATTCTCAACGGAAACCAGACCGCTTGTATGTTCTACTGGTACACCATCAAGAACAAGAAGGCTCTCGGACAGCTCAAGCCATCTGACTTCATGGTTAAGACCATCGTTACCTCTGAGCTTATCGCTAAGATTGCAAAGGCAAACGGTGTTGAGTGCTTCGATGAATATACAGGCTTCAAGTGGATTGCATACCGCATCCGTGTAAACGAGGGCAAGCGTCAGTATATCGGTGGCGGTGAGGAGTCATTCGGCTATCTGCCATACGACAAGGTTCGTGATAAGGATGCTCCTGCTTCTATCTGCTTGATCTGTGAGATTGCAGCTTGGGCAAAGGATCAGGGCAAGACTCTGTTCGACCTTCTCCTCGACATCTATAAGGAGTATGGTTTCCAGAAGGAGACAACTATCAACGTTGTTAAGCCAGGTAAGTCTGGTGCTGACGAGATCAAGGCTATGATGGAGAACTTCCGTCAGAACCCACCTCAGACAATCGCAGGTAGCAAGGTTGTGACAATCAAGGACTATAAGGTATTGAAGCGCACAGACAACGGTGTTGTTACCGACTTCGAGATGCCAACAACAAGCAACGTACTCCAGTGGTTCACAGAGGACGGTCTGAAGGTAAGTGTACGCCCATCAGGTACAGAGCCAAAGATCAAGTTCTACTGCGAGGTTCCAGTTCCAGGACAGTTCGACGGCGACTATGTTGCAGCAACCGCTAAGGCTGACGCTCGCGTAGAGGAAATCAAGAAGGATCTTGGACTATAAGTAAATGATTAAAAAGTAATAAATAAAAATTAAAAAGTAAAAAGTATGATTACCATTGCAGCGAACAGCTGTCGGGGAAAATACAAACCATACTTTTTAATTTTTACTTATTACTTTTTAATTTTTTTGCACTATGAAAAAAATATCAAACGGCATATTATCGATCTCGGTTGAGAACCACGGAGCGGAACTTTCAAGCATCAAATGCAACGGAAGGGAATATCTGTGGGGTGCTTATCCTGAGTTCTGGAAACGTCACTCTCCTGTGCTATTCCCGATTGTAGGTAGCGTGTGGAACGGAGTCTATTCCTCACATGGTGAGACATTCAAAATGGGGCAGCATGGACTTGCACGAGATATGGATTTTCAACTTATAAAGGAAGAAGATAATTATCTCGAATATGAGCTTAGATCATCAGAGGAAACTCTATGCAAATACCCCTACCCTTTCATTCTCCGCATTGGATACAAGTTGAATGGCAAGAGCATTGACGTTATTTGGAAGGTAGAGAATCCGTCAGATAAGGATATGTATTTCCAGATTGGTGCTCATCCTGCATTCTACTGGCCACTACTTTCCAATGAAACGATAGAGAATGGCGTTGATGCCATGAATACGGAGCTTGCAAAGAGCGATGACAGAGGTTATTTCTACTTCCCTGAAAAGCCAGCTGAAATTGTCCGTACTCTCATTACGGAAGGTGGTTGCGTGGATATTGATAAAAAACAGAGTCTAAAGGTATCAGACGGTTATCTGCCTCTTACTACTGAGACATTCAATCACAATGCCCTTGTACTTGAACATGATCAGGTGCACGAGGTTACTCTCTGCGATAAGGATAAGAATCCTTATATCACTCTCTCGTGGGATGCTCCTTTGGTCGGGCTTTGGTCACCTCCGAAAAAGAATGCCCCATTTGTCTGCATTGAACCTTGGTATGGCCGTGCAGATCGTGCCCATTTCAACGGCAGTTTTGAGGAAAAGGATTGGATACAATGCCTTGCACCTCACAATACGTTTGATGTAAAATACACTATCACTATTGAAGGTTAAATTCTTATAAATAAAAACGAATAAGGCTCATGCACCATGCACGAGCCTTATTTGTTATCTTCTCAACGACTTGGCTTTCATTTCATCGTCCTTTGCCTTTTGCGTCAATTCCTCTTTCTTTACAGGTTCTTCTTCCTTTTCGGCTAATTCCTGATAGAATTTAGCCCTATTTCCGTATGCAAGCGCATTGTCTGGTTCCAACTCTATCGCTTTGTTATAGTCAGCCAATGCCCCTGTCTGGTCGTTTATCTTCAGTTTAAGAGTACCACGACTAATATATGCCATCGCATTATTAGGTTCTATCTTTATTGAAATGTCAATATCCTTTATTGCTTCCTCGAACTCATTCTTATAGAATTTCTGGATGCCACGATCATAATATGCTGATGCAAAATTTGAATCCAGTTCAATAGCCTTGCTATATTCGGATATTGCACCATCAAAATCATTCAACTTTGATTTCAGATTGCCACGACAATAAAATGCCACAGCATCATTTGGATTACGTTCAATAGCCATGTCATAGTCTCTCATAGCTCCACTATAATCATTCAGTTCTGATTTCAGGTTGCCTCGATTACAATATGTGAGTGCATAGTCAGGATCAAGCTTTATCGCCTTGTCATAGTCTTTCATTGCTCCCTTTAGATCGCCTTGTTCACGTCTAAACTTACCTCGGTTACAATATGAAAGTGCATGGCGTGAATCTTTCTTTATCGCCATGTCAAAGTCATTCATGGCACCATCGTTATCTCCCATTTCTGCTTTTATAGTGCCACGGTGACAATATGCACTTGCAAAATTGGAATTCAGTTCAATCGTCTTGTCATAGTCTTTGATAGCACCAGCAAAGTCACCGATTCTATTTTTTAAAACACCTCGATTGTAAAATGCAAGTACAAAACCAGGGTATAATCTAATAGCATCATCATAGTCTGCCATAGCTCCTTCGATGTCATTCATCTGTGATTTCAGCAGACCACGATTATTATATGCTAATGCATCATCGGGATGCAAGCCAATAGCTCTGTCAAAGTCTTTCATGGCACCATCCGTATCACCATTTTGGATTTTCAGAAGTGCACGATGGATATACGCGCTTGAATCGTATGGATTAGATTCAATCGCCTGATTGTAGTATTCCATGTTTTTAACCACGGAAACCTTCTTGTCGCCTTTTTTCTTTTTTAGGCTGTTTAATAGGAAATCGAATATCATCATTGTATTTCTGCGGATTTACTTATACATTTATTCTGATGCAAAGATAAATAAAAAAAAGTAAAAAATCGCATTGTAAGGCAAGAAAAAAATGATATTTTATGATTTTTCTGTGGATTATGCCCCTAAATGGGCTAATTTTGCCAGATAATCATAATGATTTCCTTCCGATATCAACTCTGCATGGAGTCCGTTGGCTTGGGCAATTGTGGAGAGCAATGGGAAATCGACATAGAGCCAGTCGAAAGGTTCGCCTTTGATATCCTTATACACCATCTGATAATCAACCTCGCCGTAATAGTTCGCATTAAGGTCAATATCGAAAGATCCGTCCTCATTCTCATAGATATACTTCAGGTCGGAGGAGTCTATGAGAATCTGACCATCAGATGCAAGGAGTTCCTTTAGTCGCTTGAAAAGTTTCGGAAGGTTGCATATCTTTCCTGCTATTCCCGTACCGTTCATCAGCAAGAGAATAGTATCAAACTCTCCTTTGAAGCCATCGTCGAAAAGATTGACACACTGCACTTTACTAATACCACGCTGAAGCATAGCCTCACAGCTCAAAGGCGAGATATCAATGGCTGTTACGTCCTTGTTCTGCTTCTGTAATGCAAGGGCGTGACATCCTGCTCCTGCCCCGACGTCAAGGATTTTTCCCTTGGCTAAATCGAGTGCCTTACGTTCAAGCACAGGCATATCACGAAGGCTACGGAAAAGGTGTGAGACTGGCATTTCATCTTCCTCGAACATGGAAGACAAGATGCGAAGTGTGTCCGACTTTCCCGTGATCTGATAGTCGAGAATCGCCGCACCCATCGGGTCTTTGTCTTTTGATAAGATAGAGTTTTGCATTTACAATTTACTGATTTTTGAACGGAATTCGAAATAGAAAAGAAAGCCTGCCGTGGTGAGTCCGAATGGCATTCCCATCCACACGCCTACTCCACCCCAACCGAATATGAAGGCGAAGATATAGCTGAGAGGAATACTGACCATGACATACGAGATAAAGGCGTAGAGCATCAGTTTCTTTACTTCAGCAATGCCTCTGAGGGCATTGGCAAAGGTTATTTGCATACAGTCACCGAACTGATAGATAAAGAAGCATGGCATGAGTGATAATACTACGGCAACTACTTCCTCGCTCGTTGTGAAGCATGAAACGAGTGGATATCGGAATATCTGTATCGCGCCTATCATCAGAAGTATTAGCGCTATGCCGATAAAGAAAGCCGTGTTTGCCGTTCTGCGGACATTATGCCAGTCGCCAACTCCACGGAACTGACTTATCAGCACACTCGCAGCAGCTCCTATGCCATAGACAATCTGGAAACAGAGCGTTGAAATGGTGCACATTATCTGATGCGCTGCAAGCGGTATTGCTCCGAGCCATCCCATGAAAATAGCACAGACATTGAATGAAGAGGCTTCCAGACCGAGTTGTATGCTGATTGGAAATCCAAGAAACAGCAGTTGCTTCATTCTATGTATCTCTGGGCGTGTACTTACCGACGGCTTTATTTCCCTGTATTTTCTAAACCTTGCAATAGCTATGAGAAGTGCGACAACAGCTAAAAAACGCGAAATAATCGTTGCTATTCCTGCACCGAAGAGTCCCAATGCCTCAATTGAGAAATGATAATTGAAGATTGAAAGTTCAAGTCCAAAAATCAATGGGATGTTGAGAACGATATTTAGGGCATTCGCACCAAGCATTATCCACATTGGAATCTTTGTCTCGCCCACCGCATCAGAATATTGCTTTAGTGCGTTGAATACGGCCATAAAAGGCATTGAAGCGGTTATAATGAGGAAATACGGCAATGCGTATGGCATTATCTCCTCTGGCTGTTGTAAAATGCCGATATTAAAGTAGAGAAGCAATAGCAAAGCCACGATAACGAGACTGAACAGGAAGTTTACTACAATGCTGTCAACAAGCGATTGTGCAACTCCTCTATTGTCTTTTTTGCCGTATAAAGCTCCTATTACGGGCGTGGAGGCATACGAAATGCCAAGCATGAAATAGATGACAAAGTTGAAGACATTGTTCACAAAACCTGCGGCTGCAAGTTCCATAGTGCCATACTGCCCTACCATAATCGTATCGGCGAACTGCTGGGCAATAGCACCCAACTGTCCGATGATTATGGGAATGCCAAGCTTTACTATGGACTGAGCAATGTATGAATCACCCCATAGTCGCCATAGAAAGGTCGGAAGGTTGGTATGTGGAAGTCTTCGGAACACTTTTCTAAATTGACAATTGAAAGTTGAAAATTGAAAATTATCATGTTGTTTCCTATTAGAAAGCAAAATTAATTTTCAATTGTAAATTTTCAATTTTCAATTAGTATAGAGGCCCGTCACCACTACGGATGACGAGCCTCTACTAAATATTCTTTTATTGATTGTATATACTCAATTACTTGCGATAGTCAGCCAGATCATCAGCAGAAGCACTCATTACGAAGCTGTAATGACGCTCAATCTCTGATGCTGCATAGCGGTTGTAAACCTTAGCAGACTCATTGAAGAGCTCTGGAGCTCTGCTTGCATCGCCGATGAGAAGGAGTGACATGATGATATCGGCAGCCATCTCGTAGAGGTGACGAATAACGAAATCCTTAAATTCATCGTTCTTCTGAGCGTTAACGTAAGCAACAGCCTCGTTATACTTCTCAGCCATCTTAGCGCACTTCTCCTTGAGTGGGAGATACTCTACAGCACACCAGTCCTCAGAACCAATGCTTGCAGGAGCCTGACCTGTCTGGAGCATATCAGCGATAACTGTGCCGTAGAAGCCGTTTGTGATGTAACGACCTGCAGCAACGGTCTGGAGCTGTGTTGTACCCTCATAGATTGAAAGGATACGAGCATCACGATAGAGACGCTGACAAGCATACTCAAGCATAAAGCCAGAACCGCCATGTACCTGAATGCCATCGTATGTATTCTGGTTAGCATACTCAGAAGTCATACCCTTGGCAACTGGAGTGAAGGCATCAGCAAGCTTAGAGAATGTCTTGCACTCTGCACGCTCCTCTGGAGTGAGCTTACCACCCTCTGCCTTACGCTCACGCTCGATGTCCTCAAGAATCTTATATACGTCAACGTAACGGCTTGTAGCATAGAGCAATGAACGTCCTGCATCAAGCTTTGCTTTCATGATAGAAAGCATATCATAAACAGCAGGGAACTCGATGATAGCCTTACCGAACTGCTTACGCTCCTTAGCGTATGCAAGAGCCTCGTTGTATGCCATCTGAGATACACCTGTACTCTGACCAGCGATACCAAGACGAGCACCGTTCATCAAGCCCATAACGTACTTGATAAGTCCCATCTTACGATCACCACAAAGCTCTGCCTTTGCATTCTTATATACAAGCTCACAGGTTGGAGAACCGTGAATACCGAGCTTGTTCTCAAGACGACGAACATCTACACCACCCTGATTCTTGTCATAGATGAACATAGAGAGACCACGACCGTCGCGTGTTCCTTCCTCTGAACGTGCAAGTACGAGGTGGATGTCAGAGTCACCGTTAGTGATGAAGCGCTTACAGCCATTCAGACGCCAGCAGTCCTCCTTCTCGTCGTATGTAGCCTTGAGCATAACGCTTTGAAGGTCAGAACCTGCGTCTGGCTCTGTGAGGTCCATTGACATAGTCTGTCCCTCGCAGACACGTGGAACGAAACGCTGACGCTGATCCTCGTTACCGAACTCATAGAGAGTCTCGATACAGTCCTGAAGTGACCAGATATTCTCGAAACCAGTATCAGCAGTTGCTACCATCTCGTTGATAGCGCCATATACTGACATTGGGAAGTTCAGACCGCCGTAGCGACGTGGCATTGTAACACCGTTAAGACCTGCCTTGATTGTTGCGTTAAGGTTCTCGTATGTCTTTGAAGCGTAGATCATGCGGTTGTTCTCAAGATGAGGACCCTCTGCATCAACAGCCTCTGCGTTAGGGGCAACGACATTAGCCATTACGTCACCAGCAAGTTCGAGAACGCGCTCGTAGTTGTCCATTGCATCCTCGAAGTTCTCAGGAGCGTAGTCGTACTTATCCTTATCGGCGAAATTACGTTCTTTCAGTTCTACGATATGCTTGATCAGCGGATGGCTGAGGTAGAACTTGATATTTGGATTGTCTGTATAGAAATTTGCCATTGTTTTTAGCTATTGGTTGTTGGGTGTTAGGTGTTGGTGGGATGTATCATTAGCGTTATTACTATACGCCAACACCCATCAACTATCACCCATTACCTTATTTGTTATTCTCCTTATAATACTTAATAAGCTTTGGAACTACCTCTTCCACTGTGCCATTGATTACATAGTCAGCGATTGTGTTGATTGGTGCATCAGGATCGCTGTTTACAGAGATGATAATACCTGCGTCCTGCATACCGGCAATATGCTGAATCTGACCAGAGATACCGCAAGCGATATACACCTTTGGACGAACGGTTACACCTGTCTGACCAATCTGACGGTCGTGGTCAATCCAACCAGCATCAACAGCTGCACGAGAAGCACCAACCTCTGCATGAAGCTCCTTTGCAAGCTCGAAAAGCATATTAAAGCCTTCCTTTGAGCCAACGCCGTAACCGCCTGCTACAACGATAGATGCACCCTTGAGGTTATGCTTTGCCTGCTCTACATGACGGTCGAGTACCTTTACTACATACTCAGCCTCTGGCACGTATTTTGCAACGTCGTGACGAACAACCTCTGCCTTGTAGTTCTCGTCAAGAACTTCCTTCTTCATAACGCCCTCACGAACAGTAGCCATCTGTGGACGATGCTCTGGGTTTACGATAGTAGCAACGATGTTACCACCGAAAGCAGGACGAATCTGATAGAGCTGCTGTTCATAGTGCTTATTCACGAGTTCACCTGCCTCATTCTTCACCTTCATATCAAAGTCACCAATCTCAAGCTCAGTACAATCGGCTGTAAGACCGCTGAAGAGAGCAGAGCTTACACGAGGACCGAGGTCACGACCGATAACTGTAGCACCCATGAGACAGATCTGTGGTTTCTCCTCCTTGAAGAGATTAACAACGAGAGCTGTGTGAGGATTTGAGGTGTAAGGGAAAAGACCTTCTGCATCGAAGATATGAACCTTATCTACACCATATTTGATAACCTGATTCTCTACGCCATCAAGACCAGAACCAGCAATAATACATTCCAACTGAACGCCAAGAGTATTGGCAAGCTTGCGACCCTTAGTAAGGAGCTCAAGAGCAACATCCTTTACGGTTGTGCCTTCAATTTCGCAATATACAAATACGTTATTCATAATTTTAAATTACGAATTACGAATTACAAATTACTTATTTACCTTTTTCTCTTTCCAAAATCAGAACAAAACAGGTAATTGGTAATTTAGTAATTAGTAATTATTACTATCCAATAATCTTTTCGTTAATAAGTTCAACAATAAGGTTGTTGATATCCTCGTCAGAACCAGTAAGCGTGCGTGACTCCTTAGCCTTGAACACGATGTTCTTAACAGCCTTCACGTTGGTTGGAGAACCAGCCTTACCAATCTGCTTTGGATCGCAGTCAATATCAGCAGCACCCCACTGTGTGATGTCGAGGTAAGGCTTACGAGCGATAAGCTCTGCGTATGCCTCCTGTTCCTCTGCACTACGCTCAGCAGCAACTGTTGCCTTCTTGTACTTCATCACACGCTTAGCGTTGCGTGGACGACAAGGAGCAGCACTACCATTAACAGTAACAACGAGTGGAAGTGGAGCCTCTACGGTCTCTACGCCACCGTCGATATGACGCTTGATGACGATTTTCTTTGCAGCCTCGTCAAGAGAAATGATTTCCTCAGCGTATGTAACCTGAGTAAGACCAAGCTTCTCAGCAATCTGTGGACCAACCTGAGCGGTATCACCGTCAATAGCCTGACGACCACCGAGAATGATGTCAAACTCACCGATCTTCTTGATTGCCTGTGCGAGGGTGTATGATGTAGCAAGTGTATCAGCACCACCGAGAGGGCGATCAGTTACCACATAGCCCTTGTCTGCACCACGGTAAAGAGCCTCGCGGATTACCTCAGCAGACTTAGGAAGTCCCATTGTAACGACAGAGATAGTAGAACCAGGGAACTGCTCCTTGAGGCGGAGAGCCTGCTCAAGAGCGTTGAGGTCCTCTGGGTTGAAGACAGCTGGCAAAGCAGAACGATTGATGGTTCCTTCTGGAGTCATCGCATCTGGTCCTACGTTGTGAGTGTCTGGTACCTGCTTAGCAAGTACAACGATTTTCAAACTCATTAGATTTTACTTTTGTTTAAGTTATTTTGTTATTAAAATTCTCAAAAACGAAATTTATTCGCCCGAAGCAAAAAGATTTTTGCATCCCGATCTTCCCCTTTTAGGGGAATTTCAAGAGCCTCCTCTTATTTGCGAATGCAAAGATATAAAAAAATATCGGGATAACAAAAAGAAAAAGTATAAAAGATTGTAAAAAATGCAGTTACCCTCGAAATGTAGAGTAAGTATCTACAATGATACCAATAACCAAACTCGATGCAAGTCCGTTCAGACTCCATTCCATTATGGGACTTGCATCGAGTTTGGTTAGGCGTTGCATGGGAATAGATTAGGTACAATAACAAGGATGTATGTTTGTAAATATATACTTTGTTTGCAGAAATCCACAAATTAATTTGGAGAAATAAAAAAGATTATGTACTTTTGCACAAAACAGAAAATATTCTTAGAATTTAACCCATAAAAACATTAATCTTTTTAACAATATAAATATTATGAATATAGAATCTATTATCGGTATTACTGCAAGTATTATTACCATCGCAACTGCAATTGGTATTAAATTTGATGTACTAAATTTGTTTAGTAAGCCTAACGCAAAAGAATTATTTGGCCAACTACTAAACAAAGATATTACAGATGCCAAACGCAGGAAAATCCTTAAGAAACTAAATAAATCATCTTTGTTCAATAACAGAATCAAAGATGATTACATAATGAATTTTGCCTTAAGGAATCGGGGGAAGGAAAAAGTCTTGTTCGAAATTTTCAACTGCAATGATATTGAACCAAGCGACGACATTTGCAAAGAACTGCTTAATGCTTACATGCCTTCATGGAAAAAGGAATATCAAGAGAAAAGACACATTTCAAATGAATATATTATGGACACATCAAACCGAACTAACATAGCCTCTGAACTCTCGAAATCAACGGATTGCGTAGAGAAACCAACTGTATATATGTCTGAGTTACTAAAAATAAAATATCCTGAAACATGTGGCAGATTGATTCAAATATTAGAAAAACATAATATTAGTTTCCTTTTTCTAAAAGGAACTAAAGACATCTGGTGTCGTGATTATATGCCTATACAAACTGCATCCGGCAGGTTCGTTCAGTTCAAATATGACCCAAGTTATTTGAAAGGAAATAAAGAATGGGAAGATTCTCGTACTGATGCCCAAGATGTATTAAAGGCGAATAATATAGATATTGAGGTTATACCGTCTGAGATTAATTTAGATGGTGGAAATGTGCTGATTTGTGATGATCGGGCGATAATATCAGATAGAATTTTTCAGAGAATCCCAACATGAATCAAGAAAGACTTCTTGATGAATTAGGCAAATTATTGGAATGTGAGATAATAATAATACCTTCACACAGGTCAATATACGACGACTTCACAGGACACGCTGACGGAATGGTCAGATTTGTAAATAGAAATATTATTTTAGGAAACAAATTGGCAGACGAATACCAATACATTCAAAAAGGTATGCAGAAGGTCATTGAGCAATACAATTTAAAATATATCGATATACCTTTTTTTATACCCCAAGACAAAAAACATCCAGATAGTGCTATTGGAGTATATGTGAATTTCCTTGAAGTAGAAAACCTAATTGTTCTACCTGTTTTTGGAAGAGACGAAGACAAAGAAGTTTTTAACATCATAAAAGGTGCTTTCCCAGATAGAGACATAGAAACAATAAATTATAATGATGTTGCCCAAGAAGGTGGACTTATCAATTGTACAACTTGGGTTGCAAATGTAAGTTCTACAAATCACAATAACGCCCTCTGATGTGCCATAACTATTTGTAAAATAGTCAGAATCAAGGAAAATTCATATTCCAAAGCAACTTTTCTACAAGAAATGTTTGTATATTCGTAAACAAATTTATAACTTTGCAATCAAATAATGAACAATAAGCCGAACTTTAAAATAGTATATTTGGATGATGCGGCTGAGTTTCTGCGTTCCATTGATGTCAAGGCTGCCAGAAAATTGTTGCAGACAATTGATGTAGCAACCATGACAAATGATCCTAAGAAATTCAAGAAACTGGAGAATTCAAATATATGGGAATTTAGAGCAGAGGTCAATAAACAACAGTATCGGCTCTTTGCTTTCTGGGATGTCACACGAAATGCCATAGTCATAGCAACTCATGGTATTATAAAGAAAACCCAGAAAACTCCGCAAAGAGAAATAGAAAAGGCAGAAAGAATAAGAAACGAATATATTGCAGAAAGGAACTCAAAATGAAAACAACATCTCACGAGGAACTCCTCAATGAAATAATTGGCGCAAAGGGGACAGATGAACGTAAAGCCTACGAACAGGAAGTTAAGGTGCAAGTTGACCTTTACAATATGGGCGAGGCAATCAAGGCTGCTCGTATTCAAAGAGGATTGTCGCAAGAACAACTTGGGGCATTGATTGGTGTAAAACGCTCCCGAATGTGTCAAATAGAGAAAGGTATTGGACTTACATTATCAACAATATCACGTTCACTCAAGGCTCTTAATGTCCATACAAATATTGTAATGGAAGGAGTTGGCACTTATTCTTTGGCATAAATGCAATCAACGAATAGACTTATGCTCTCGTTTTGTTTCTGACATAACGGGAGTTTTTTTACGCAAAAAAATTCCTATGGGGTGGAGATGGTGGAGTTATTTCCTATATAGTATAGAAAAAAATCAAAAAATAAAAACACAATATTGCATTTTAATTATTGACTTTTTTCTTACCTCCTATAGAGCAATCTCCACCATCTCCACCCCTTTTGCGCTTTGTTATGTCGTTTTTACGCAACTCTACGTATCTTGACGCAAAGGATTGAGAATGAAACAAATAAAACAGAATTCATTTGCATTTCTCATGATTTTTTCGTAATTTTGTAGTTGAAGAAAGGCGTTCCTTCGATAGGTGTTCGATACTCCTTCGATCATTGTTCGATAGTTGTTCGTTCATCCTTCGTTCTGCCTTCGCTTTTCCTTCGCTATTTCTTCGATTCCGGAACGGAGAATAAGCCTTGGTACAGCGATAGCATTACGGGAGATCTACGGAATATGAGTTTACGATTACACGTTGGTACTTATCTCACGATGTTGTACCCTACCCATGCAAAGGCAAGTCCAAGTACAAGACTTAGAGCCATATAGGCAAGAGACGCAATTAATTGTCCTCCACGGAGCATGAAGAGGCTTTCGTTCATGAATGTGGAGAAGGTGGTGAAACCGCCACAGAAACCAGTCGTGAGCAATAGTTTCATCTGTGCATCTCCGGGTGATAGCTTTGTCAATAAACCAAGAACAAAGCACCCGAGGATATTGCAAAGCAATGTGCCATAAGGATACTGACCGTTTAGCCAACTGCTTAGTGCCCAGCGACAGACACCACCAAGGCCAGAGCCGAGGAAAACGAAAAAGACATTCATATACCAGACCCACCCCCTTACCCCTCCCATAAAGGGAGGGGAGTAGATAGTATTGACAATTAATATTTTTGAATAAAACCCATCCTTTTGGTAGCGAACAAATGTAATCTACTCCCCTCCCTTTATGGGAGGGGCAAGGGGGTGGGTCTTTTAGAATTGCTCAAGTATCGCGATCCTCTTCGCCGTATCTGGATGCGTAGCAAACAAGCCTGAAAAGAAACTCGTTATGCCCTCGGCAAATGACTGAGGATGAATGATGAAGAGTTGTGCCACATCATCACGTCCTACGTTCTGAAGTCCAGGATCACGGCTTATCTTACGTAACGCAGAGGCAAGGGCAAGCGGATTACCACAAAGCTCTGCACCTCCAGCATCAGCCATATACTCACGCTTACGCGAAATGGCAAAGCGGGTAATCATAGTGAAGAAATATCCCACGAAACAAACCGCAGCAGCAATACCGAGTATGGCAACTATGCCAAGACCATTGTTCTTCTCGTTCCTGTTTCTGTTTGACAATGAGCCCCAAAGGAGATTGCGCTGGAACATATTCCAAACGAGAGAGGAAAGAGTGGCGAGAATACCCACGAATATGATACTCGTAATCAAGAGTCGGGTATCACGGTTACGGATATGCGTAAGCTCATGACCGATAACGCCAGCAAGTTCCTCGTCGTCAAGAAGATCGAGAAGACCTGTCGTTACAGTGACGGTATAGGAATTCTTATCAATTCCAGAGGCAAAGGCATTAAGCTGCGGATCATCAATCACGTTGATCTTCGGCATATCCATTCCACACGCCATAGTGAGATTCTCAACGATGTTATAGACACGCGGATTCTCCCTACGCTCAAGTGAACGGGCACCAGTAGCATGCTTCACCATAGATGTGTTGCCAAAATATGCAATAGTGAACCACACTCCCACTCCACCTACAAGCCAGGGAGCAGCCTGAGTGAACGACATATTCACGACCTCCGGCTCCATGAAATGTTGCACCTCGCCATACTGGTCGTATGTCCCGTTGCCGAAATAGTTCAAGGCTGCAAGGAACACCCACAGCGTAGCAAGGAGAATGCAAGGGAAGGCGATGAGCAACAGAACACTAAGCTGGTTGTTGCGCGTGATTTGTGTCTGAAGTCCTACGTATTTCATTAGAACTTAATCTCTGGAGCCTTTTCGTGAGCAGCACGATCGCTTGCAGGAATCTCGAACATTGGCTCTTTCTTAAAGCCGAACATACCAGCAATGATGTTGCTTGGGAAGCTCTGAACGGCAGTGTTCAGTTCCTTTGTAGCAGAGTTGAAGAAACGACGAACAGAAGCGAGCTTGTTCTCGATGTCAGAAAGCTCATTCTGCAACTGAAGGAAGTTCTGGTTAGCCTTGAGTTCTGGATAAGCCTCTACAGCAACACGAAGTCCTGATAGAGCAGCACCAAGGGCATTATCAGCCTGAACACGATCGTTGATAGATGTTGCGTTCATGCAAGCTGAACGAGCAGCAGTTACCTTCTCAAGAAGTTCACGCTCGTGGGTAGCATAGCCCTTAACAGTAGCAACCAACTGTGGCACGAGGTCATAGCGCTGCTTGAGCTGAACGTCAATGTTAGCAAATGCGTTCTCGCGGTTATTACGAAGTTTTACGAGGTTGTTGTACATGCTGATGAGGATCAAAGCGATGATCACAAGAACAGCGATAACGATAATTCCGGTCATAGTTTAATAGAAAAATAATGGCCTCTCCCCCCGCCCTCCCCCGTAGGGAGGGAGCCGGATTGCGAAAAGGCATGGTTAATTATTAATATCTTAATTTCTTAATTTCTTTCTGAAAAGGGCGCAATGTCATAAGGAATCGCGATTTCCTCACAACATTGCGCCCAATGTTTCTTTTGAGAGTCAGTCTCTTACTTCTTCTCCTCTGCTGGAGCTGCAGGAGTAGCCTGCTGAGCATCTGCTGCAGGTGCTGGAGCTGCACCGAAGCCCTGAACATTGTTAGGGTTTGTTGTGCTCTGCTCTGTAGCAGCCTTCTCGATAACGCTACCATCAGAAACAGCACTTGGTGCAACGTATGCACAGAAAACGCTGATTACAACCATAGCAGCAGCGAGAGTCCAAGTAGTCTTCTCGATGAAGTTAGTTGTCTGGCGAACGCCGAAAGAAGAGTTTGCGCTACTGAAAGCGCTGGCGAGACCGCCACCCTTTGATTCCTGGATAAGTACGATACCAATCATACAGAATGATACCAGGACAATCAGAATTACGAATAAAGTGTACATCTTTAATTTTTAAATTATAATTTAATAATTTGTTATTATTTTCCTTTTTCTTTTATTTTTTCTGCCCGCTGTTGACGATGAGTTTCTCGAGAAAGCGGATTTGATCTGCAAAGTAAGCATTTTTTTTTGGAATATTCAAATTTAAACGCTTAATAATTTCTAAAGCCTTCAAATATTTGCCTTGTTTTATGTAAATTCCCGCCAAAGTCTCGGTTAAATACTCTTCTTCAGGTAATTTCTCGCTATCTTCCGGCTCTGTTGAAACCTCTGGTTTGTACTCAGGTTTGTCTTGCAAATTAAAGCCATCTCCTTCGATGAAAGTATCAATAAGATTCTGTCCCTTCATCTCTGGTTCCTTCGTTTCTTCCTCACTTGTTTCTTCCTCAAAGTCAGTAGCGAGAAGGTATGCCATATAGTCTATTGTTGCATCGGCAGCAGTAGGCTTTCTGCGATGTCCCTTCTCCTCCGTCTTCTCATTTTCATTCTCCTCTGCATCAGCAGGAATTGATGAAAGGAAGTTATCAATAAGAGACACGGTACGGTTGCCCTCTGGCACTTGTACCTGTGGACGCTTGAGCTTATAGTGGGTAGCTTCTACGAGATTGAATATCACCCTACGGTCTGTGATATACACAGCCGCACGGCGCAGTTCCTCATCAAAAGTAGGATCGTGAAGCAGATACAGATTCTGGAGCATAAGCAGACGAGCCGTCTGATAGAACGGATAAAGCGCTATCAGACTTCGCAGGTCGTAGAGAGTCTCCTTATTGAGCTGCTCTGGATGTTTTATGAGTTCTGTTATATTCAATTTTACTTATCTCTTTTCTACTTTACTCTTTTTACTTTACTCTAAATTACCAATTCGCAACAGTTGCATTGAAAATCTGGTCGCAGATATCCTTGCACATCTCCGTAACGAGGCTTTCCTGAACGGCACTAAGACTTTGCTTACTATCGTATGTAGTCGTAGCAGTAAACGTTTTCTCAAAGTCCTCTGAATGGTTCGCATTATTGGTGAAGCGGACATTCACGGTCATTGAAAGCTCAGTCTGGGCAGAATATCCATCGGCTGCAACCGACTTATTCCTCTGCTGATACTGCGTTATCTCGCCTTCAACCTTCAGATCACCGTTACTACGAACCTGTGACAGACGGGTATTGTTGGCATACTTGTCCTTCAGTTCGTTGTTGAACATTGGTCCCATAGGTCCCCATACGTATGACGAGCGGATTGGGAAATCGGCTATCTGAATGGTCTTTGTCTTTGAGTAGTCGATACTTGCACCATTAAACTTATATACACCGCATGAGACGAGGGTTGTAAGCGTTACCATTGCGCAAACCGCAAGACATAATATATAATAAGGAGTCTTAATCTTCATTGAGCCCATACTGTTTTATTTGTCTGTAAAGTGTGCGGTCTGATATTCCCAGTTCGGCAGCCGCCTTCTTTCTGTTGCCTCCGTTGCGGTCAAGTGCCTTCTGCAAAAGGGTACGACGCACATCGGTAATGTTGAGAACCTCTGGCTCCTGCACCTCTTCGGCAACGGCATACTCCATCTGCTGTGCCGTTGGAGGGAATTGCTGACCTTGCTGCATATTAGGCACATACCCTTGCGGAATCTGCTGGTTTTTTCCAGAATATCCCGGCATCTGCTGTGGCATAGTAGCCTGATTGTCGAGCTTGTCACGAAGTCCGTTAAGCTCACGGCGCAAATCGCTGACATTGCCCTTCAAATCATAGAGAATCTTATAGAGCAGTTCACGCTCACTCTCGTATGAATGGCTGTCGCCTGAAGAAAGCGGAGCAAGCATAGTGCTCTCTGGATCAACAGGAATGAACTTCTTCAAAGCTTCTTCATCCACCATCCTTTCACGGCAAAGCACCGACATCTGCTCTGTGATATGCTTGAGCTGACGGATGTTCCCCGGCCACTTATACTTCATCAACATCAGCTTTGCGCCGTCTGTCAGTTCGATGCGAGGCAAACGATATTTCTCTGCCATCTGCATTGCGAAAAGGCGGAAAAGCAGCACAATGTCGTTGCCACGATCACGCAAAGGTGGCATCTGGATAGGAATGGTATTGAGACGATAATACAAGTCCTCGCGGAAACGCCCCTCGCTTATTGCCTTACGGACATTAACGTTTGTAGCAGCCACGATGCGCACATCGGTCTTTCTTATAGCCTGACCGCCAACGCGGATGTATTCGCCTGTCTCAAGCACACGAAGAAGCCTTGCCTGAGTAGCCATAGGAAGCTCACCGACCTCATCAAGGAAGATAGTTCCTTTGTTGGCTATGCCGAAATAACCTTCGCTCTCGCCTACTGCACCTGTGAAAGCTCCTTTCTCGTGTCCGAAAAGTTCTGAGTCGATAGTGCCTTCTGGTATAGAGCCGCAGTTGATTGCGAAGTAACGTTCATGATGACGTGGTGATAAATCGTGAATGACACGTGGAATAATCTCCTTACCCACTCCACTCTCACCCTCAATGAGGACTGAGAGATCCGTGGATGCCACTTGAATGGCGACATCCAGAGCATGGTTCAAAGCATCGCAGTTGCCCACGATGTTATACCTACGCTTTATGTCCTGAAGTTCAACGGTCTTCATAATTCTGTCAGTTTAAATGAAAAATGAATAATGAAAAATTATAAAATACAGTTTACGCTTTGAGAGCGATGGAAGTAATTTGTATTCATCATTTTTCACTTTTCATTTTTAATTTATTTTTCACCCTCTGTTGGAGTCTGTGAATTTTCTTCTTTCTTCTCTTCCTTCTTCTGCTCGCCCTCCTCTGGACGCTTCTTTACGGCAAAGCGAACCTTCTCGCCATCCTCACGACGCTCGTGATACATCTTTGGCAATGGGTTGGCGTATGGCAGATCGAAGAAATAACGGCTGCGATACACATCAATACATGTGTAGATAGCCTCACGGAATGATTCTACGGTGGCATTATTGTCGCCATCAAGCTTTACAGGCGAGAGTACCAGAGGTGCTATGCCGGCAGCCAATGCTATTCCATTTCCTTCATACATAGAAAGGAAAGGAGCCTGAGCCTGTTCGCGAGTCATTGTTAGTACCGCGTCAAAGTCAAGATGCTTGCCTGTCTCGAAGAATTCTCCGTATGCGTATGGTCCGAACACAGGAATGCCAGTATTCACGAGCTTGCTTACGGCTGGAGCAATAACCTTTATCTCAATAGATTCCTCGTCAGGCTTTATCTCTGGGTTCAGGGAAAGAATTGCCACGCGAGGATTATCTTGACGGAGATCGCGCCTCAAAGTGCTGTGTATCACACGTGCCTTGGTCTCAATGCTGTCAGTCGTGATGCCGGCGATGTCATGGCTTTCTGCCACCACGTATGCCACGCACAACTGATTGGTACACATCAATGGTATAGCCTTAATGTCGTTCTCCTGACGCTTTATCACAGGATTCGGAATTACGGCGTTACGCAACTGATTCGTAATCTCCCTTGACATTGGCACTACGATGAATGCGTCGAAAAGGTCTGCTTCAAACTCCTTCTTTGCTACCTCTACGGCATTACGGCCTGTGATATCCACAAAGTTGAGGGCATCTGGATCAGCCTGTGAGGCATTACCAACTATCAACGCATTGTATCTTATCTGCAAGCGATTGCTTTCCTGCTTGAGCGTGTGCAAAGAGCCATATACCACAGGAGTGAATATCTCCAGTATCTCAGGCTCGAGGAATGCCTCAAGTATGAGATCGTGTGCATTGGCGTTATTCTCGTCAAGCAGTATCGCTATGCGTATTTTCTTGTTTAGTTCTTTCATAAAATGAAGACCCACCCCCGAACCCCTCCCATAAAGGGAGGGAAGTAGTCACACTTATTTCTCCAAGGATTGAGCCATAAAAGCTAATTATTATCAATGTTTAACCTACTATCCACTCCCCTCCCTTTATGGGAGGGGCTGGGGGTGGGTCTGTTTATCTTTCCTCTTCGTACTCAACAACCCGCACGCCGCAAATATATCCTGCCCACGTGAGGCTCTTATCGTGGTAAAGATGCCGTGCTGGGTGAGATAGTCGCGAAGCACCTCCATCTTCTTCTCGTCAGATGTCTTCAAAGGCACATCTGGAATCTGGTGGAACCTTATCAGATTTATTCTGCAATCCAAGCCCTTGAGCAGATTGACTATTGCGCGGGCGTGAGTCATGGAGTCATTCAGTCCGTCAAAGACAATGTACTCAAACGACAGGCGGCGCTGATGCGAGAAGTCGTATTGCCTTAGCAATTCCACTACCTCCTCAATGCCCATACCCTTCTGTGCCGGCATAAGCGTAGCACGCTGCTCTGGAATAGGAGAATGAAGGCTGATAGCCACGTGACATTCGCTTTCGTCAAGGAATCGCTTCAGTTTGTTGCGCACTCCCACGCTGCTCACCGTTATTCTCTTCGGACTCCACGCATATCCCCATTCTGCCGTCAGTACCTCCGTAGCACGAAGCACGTTGTCGAGGTTATCCATCGGCTCGCCCTGCCCCATAAACACGATGTTGGTAAGGCGTTCAGCCTCTGGCAATGAGTATATCTGGTTGAGAATGTCGGCAGCCGTCAGAGAGCCTTCAAAACCTTGCTTACCCGTCTGGCAAAAGAGGCAGTTCATCTTGCAGCCTACCTGACATGATACACACAGCGTGGCGCGATCCTTATCAGGGATGAAGACGGTCTCCACGAACTTGCCAGAAGCCACAGGGAAGAGGTATTTGATAGTACCATCAACCGAATACTGGGCATCAATATTCTCCATTACGCCGATGCAATACTGCTCTGCCAGTTTCTCGCGATTAGCCTTTGAAATATTAGTCATTTCAGCTATGTCACGAACATGAGAGCCGTATATCCACTTCGCAATCTGTCCGCCGGTGAAGGCAGGCATTCCAAGGGAGCGAGCCACTTCCTTGAGTTCAGCGAGAGTCATTCCGAGTAATGGAGTTTTCATATCTTGTATCTAAATATCCGTGCAAAGATAATAAAAATCTGCCAAATTGGCAAGTCTTTGCGACATTTTTTCGCTTTTTTATATAAAATAATGTGAGTTCAACAAAAAGCGCCGAAGGTGCGACACCTAACAGGGCAGTCCGCAAGGGCTGTTACCATGATGATTTTTTTAGTGAGCGCCGTAGGTGCGACACCTAATAAATACAATAGGTATCGGTCCTTCAGACCTCATTCCATTATGATACCGTCTATATAACAGCCCTATCGGACTGCCCTGTTAGGTGCCGCTCTTTCAGAGCTTCTTCAACCACGTGTTTTACAAGGCTTTTTTCCTTCTTACACGCAAAATTGTAGGCTAAATAAAAAACGATAAGGGGTGGCAAATCACCACCCCTTAAAACCTTTACTTCGCAAGTTCAATATCCTTATCACCATTCTCCCAGCCGAATCCTGTCATCTGGATGCTTCCATCGGCTACTTTCTCGTAAAGGGCGAAGTTATGGATTACCTTGAATCCCTGATCCTCACACAGAACCTTCACACTACGGTATTTGGTGATAACCTGACCGAGATGATTCTTCTTCGTGCTCGTCACAGGACCTACCCATGCCTGCTTTGCCTTACCCCAGTAAGAACGATGGGCAGTAACGGAACTGAGAGCCTTTTTCTCCATGCTTGGGTTAGTACTTGCATTCATCGTACCATATTTGCCCTCTTGTTTCAGCAAGGTATAGGCTCTGAGCTGAGCAATGCGCTTCTGAGGGAAAGTATTGGTGTTATACTGCGTTTTTGCCGTTGCATAGTTCAGAGTTGCTGGATAGCGCCACTTGTAAGCCTCTGGCTGACTAGCCACATTCTGCTGCAAATAGCTCTCAACATCAGAAAGTCCAGCCTCACCGCCTTCAAGGTGCACATTGCCCTGTGTACGTGATTTCAGAACGTCCCAGACCTCAGCAAAGAAGAATGCCTGAGCCTCCTTGTTTCCGCTCATTTCCTTGCCTCTGTTGATGAAGAAGTTGAGCTGGTCAATGAACTTCGACTTGTCTGTGTCGCCATACTGGTAAGGAGGAAGTCCGTTGGTTGCAATCTTCAGGAAGTTAAGCGTAACATTATCAAGCATCTTGACAGGGTCGTTCACGGCATTGTCATAGTCGCTGCGAGCTGTTGATTTCAGCACGTCAACCACAGACGGATATGAGAAACGTACCATGTTGTAAGCTTCATAATCCAAGCCCTTATATCCCTTGGAGAAAGAGTCCTGCATTCGCTGAGCGTAGTATTTCACGTTTGCCACGAGTTCTGACTGCGGACTTGTTATTGTCCAGTTAGACTGCTTTGCGCCAGAGATTTCCTGTAAGCTGTACTGAACCTGACTCTGTGAAGAAGTCGAACTGCTACTTGATTCCGGACTACTACTCTGCACCTCGCTTTCATTGCTACTTGCACTAACGCCAGTTGACTCGCTAACCGTACTCTCAGCCTGTTGACTAACGCTTTTCCTTGCGTCATTAGCCACATTGTTTACAGTTTCCTTTGCAGCCTTCTTAACTTTGTTAGCTAACCCTTTAAGCCCCCCAAACTGGGCATTAGCTGTTGTGTTGAATGCGAACATCGCGCAAAGCGCAATCATCGAAATCTTGAATGAATTTTTCATTGTTTTCTAGGTTTTATTAATTTGTAAGTTATTAATCGACGAGTGCAAAGTTAATACATTTTTTCGAAATACGCAAGAATTTTGCACAAAAAATTAATTCCTTACATTTCCAGGCATCGCCATGCCCCATTCACCTCATCGCCATTCTGCCTCCCCTACTCCTCCCATCATCCTCCCTTCCGGAATGGAATTTGAATGGGATTTGCAACGGACTTACAGCGGACTTGCTTAAATGAAAAGTGAACAATGAAAAATGAAAAATACAGATTAGTATTTTCGAGTATGGCCATTACCAGAAAAGTGTGACTTGTATTTTTCATTTTTCACTTTTCATTTTTCATTTGCTTTCCGCCTGCAAAGTTACAACATTTTTCCCGAAAGCCACGATATAACACGAGAAAATAAATGTTAGATTCGAAAAAACTTTATTATGCGTTCATAACTCACTGATACACAGCAAGAAATTTTCGGAAGACATATTGAAGAGAACCCAATCTAACATATATCCGTTAGATTCATAAGGGAGGGGGTAAGTATATCTTATATATTCAAAATAATAATATATATAATTATTATATTATTATTTTGAGGTTAGGAAGGGTGTGTCCTACCCTCCCTATTAAATCTAACAGTTATATGTTAGAAACCCCATTCTGAGCCTCCTGTTGGGGGGTGGCACTAACATAACGTGAGTTCGACCAATTGCTTTTGCTTGATGAGCCTTAGCGAATAATTCAAAAACACCTTAGAAAACGCAACTTCATCGCTTGGTTCTGGAACAAAAATTCGCTATTTCTCCGTTCTTCCTCCGTAGTTACTCCATCGTTACTACATCGTTAGTCCATCGATTCGATGGAGTAACGATGGACTTGTGATGGAGTAACGATGGAGTAACCTCCCAGTTTCAATGGGTTATAAACCTTTTTTCATTCATCGAATTCACGTTAACATATCTTGAAATACGATGGTTTCATGATAGTTTTCAGATTGCTAATAACCACGTTTTTTCGCCTATATTTACGAACACGAAACGCACAAATGAAACGGAAATCCTCGTTTTTCCGAGCATTTCATGTAATATTTTGTTGTCTTTACGATGCTATGGTTTCATCCCACACCGCCTTTCTTTTGCTTGTTTGAGGATGAATCTAATTCTACTTCCGCTTATGAAAATAACAAACAATGAAAAGCCTTGAAAAGGCGAAATAGTATAGGCGTGGGTGCAACCCACGTTATATTGACACCCTTTTTTCAAGAGCACCGTAGGTGCGATATAATTTCATATCATACCGTAAATATGGAATTATGTCGCCCATACAGGGCTTGTAAACTGTAAATTCTCAATATGGTAGCGCTCCCGCACTACCCTAGATTGTGCCGTCCTGTCAGGACTTACAAGATGTTATTCGGGAACTTCAATGAATCTAACATATAACTGTTAGGAAAAATAGGGAGAGGGGGTAAGGCACAAATACATAAAATGAATGAGTGAACCTATCGTTTTGCTTTTCAGCATCTTTTGCTTAATGTATAATGATGAATAGTGTTCGTTAACTCCAGGATGACGATAATTATCATAAAAATTATGTTAAAAATGTAATGTGACCATAAATATTACAATATATTTTATAACTTTGCAATTCGCTGAAGACATTTGTAAATTTACCTAAATATGAGGTGGAAGATACAATGAATTATCACATTCTGCTCAATTCAAAATGTTTCTAAAAGATCTATGTAAATATTATGCATCGTGTGTTGCGATGGAAAATAGTACAACCATCCGCATGTCATTGAAAGATAGTCAATCTTTCATTGTTGTGCCTTGTATTAACGATGGCGTATTAAAACATCATGGAATTTCTGCATTTGTTCAGTCTAATCATGAAAAAGAAAAGGATTTGATTCTTGGCTATCCAATTCTTAAGACAGGAAATTTCATATCCCCCGTTTTTATTATTAAAATTGCATATTCCGAGGGGAAAGGAAGAATTCCCAAAGGTTTTTATTTTGAGCCAGAAATATCTATCAATAAAGATTTGATAGACAAGTATTCAACAAACGACAAAACAGAGAATATCTTTGAGTTACGAGAACTTGAAGAAGAATTGGACTTTGAACAAGGAGAAGCAACATTAGAAAATCTTCAAACAATAACTGACAAACTAAGGACTATCCGTCCAGATTGGGAATGGACAGATGAACTTGACATTTCAAATCTCAGAAAAGACTTTTTATCATTTGATGAAAATAATGGAATATTAAATAGAGCCATTATCTTTGCCAAGGATTCAACGCCATATACTGTAGGCTTGCTGAATGAACTTTCCATAATGGAGCAATGGAGTGAATATGATATATTAGACTCTATCCTTTGGAAGTTCATGAATAAAAAATTCAGTCCCGACAAAGAAATTTCTATGCCAATAGTAGAGGTTCTCCCTATGAATCTCGAACAAAAGGAAGCTGTAAGGAAAGCACTTTCAGCAGACGTAAGTCTGATTGCTGGTCCTCCAGGAACTGGCAAGACGCAAGTTGTTGCAAATCTTATCATTAACACGGTCATGAACGGTCAAAACGTATTGTTTACAAGCAAGAATAACAATGCGGTTGATGTTGTAGTGAAGCGAGTTAATGATATGAACAAAACGCATCCGCTTATAATACGCTATGAAAAGAGCGCTAAGCAATGTGTATCAGATTATGCACAGACATGGGAAAACATCGTTTCATCACAAGCAAAAGATCTCCCATACTTAGAAGAATACGAGTCAATATGCAATAGTTACGAGTCTAAAATTCAGCAGAAGAAAAATATTGTTGATGCTCGCAATAAACTGGATAAACTGGAACAATCTATTGCACCATTAAGAGGACAATATAGTAAATATATTGCCACCAATATCGTCTCTACCATAGACTCTGTAAAGGAAGCATATAATACTTTCAAGAGTCTAAGGTTAGAATTTGTAGAAGGCCCCCATAGTCTGAAAGATAAGATTTTTCACAAGAGATGGGAAGCTAATTACTACAAAGAATCTGAGGAATTAATAAATATCGTTAATACATTCGTATTGCAGTTTTGCAATAATCTTCAGTTAAGCATAGGCATGACAGATCGTGAATTAAGCGACTATGAGAATATTTATACATCTCTCATGTCTGACTTAGCTCTGATAAATGAATATAATTTGCAATTGAAATTGCTCCAAAAATCCACATCATTAGAGCAACTGGATGCAGCATTACTTCAAGAACATGTAACGATACAGAATCAGACTACAAAACTATGGAATTATTGGTTAGACCAACACACAAGTGTTTTCTCTCCCGAAAACAGAGGTGAACTGCATGACTATATCAGCATGTTGGATCATGACATGACCGATATGTACTCCAATGGACTGAAAAAAACGTTGCCGGCAAACGCAATTACATCATTATCAGCAAGACGAAGATTGCCTTTAAAATCAGCAATATATGATTTGCTTATCATTGATGAAGCAAGCCAATGCGATATAGCTTCTATGATTCCACTTTTGATGCGTGCAAAACGTGTCGCTGTTATTGGAGATAAGATGCAACTTAGCCATATCTGTTTACTAAGCAAGCAAACAGATTTATCATTGATGGAAAAGAACAATATTTCTCCAAGTTGGTCATATAGATCAAATTCTATATATGACCTTGCCATAATTATGACAACCGCCAATAACATCACCCAATTGCGTAATCATCATCGTAGTTTCCTTGATATTATCCAGTTCTCAAATGAGGAGTTTTACGGAAATACTCTTCGTGTGGCTACTGATTATCAAAGACTTGATTCACCGAACAATGGCGAGCCTATCCTTGGTATGAAATGGATGGACATAAAGGGACATACCGTAAGACCAGAAAGCGGAGGTGCTTATAATCTCGCTGAAGTTGAAGCTGTTATACGTGTGCTTAGAAGACTTACAATAGACCTTGCATTTAATGGTTCAATTGGAGTTACAACGCCATTCCACTTACAAGCAGACATGATAAGAAAGGCTCTAATGTCTGATTCTGAATTGAGAAATCGTTTGGAAGTTGTAAATCATTTGCTTGTAGATACTGTTCACAAATTTCAGGGCGACGAAAAAGATGTAATTATCTTTTCTCCTGTTGTATCGAATGGCACTCAAAGACAAAGCCTACTTTTCTTAAAAGGTACTGGCAACCTCTTTAATGTAGCTATAACACGTGCAAGGGCATTGCTTGTTACTGTAGGAGATAAAGAATATTGCAAGCATTGTGATGTTTCTTATCTTGAACATTTTGCAGAATATACAAGCGGTCAAGAGACACATGTAGAATCATCAGAATGGGAGAAAATATTACAAGATGCTCTTTCTGATGAAGGAATACCTGTTACAGCTCAATATCACATAGATAAATATTACCTTGATCTTGCTTTGTTCCATAATGGGAAAATGCTTGATATTGAAGTTGATGGCGCTATGTATCATCAAACATGGGATTATGAGCTTTGTTACAAGGATCAAATAAGAAATCAAGCCTTGATGCAGCAAGGATGGTCTGTTATGAGATTCTGGGTACAACAAGTCAGAGACCAGTTACCTTGGTGCGTTGAACAAGTCAAAAATTGGATAAAGATGAACGATAACTAAACTTACTGCTTTTCTGGGTATTAGGCATATAAAACTAGACCCCATAACTTGACCAAGGTCAGAGGTTATGGGGAATCAACGCTGCAAATGTAGTCATTTTTATTGAAATAAACAAATTTTTCTTCAAAAATTATCAATCAATACAATAGGCTTCATACTCTTTTTTCTTGGATGGGATATGATAGCAGCGCTATATTATACGGATTAGATCATGTTCAGTCTGTATGCAAAGATATTGACAATCTGGCATAAAGATAAGCTGGCGTCGCGTTTCGCGACCTCTGCTTTCTGTTATTGGGAATGCAATAGAAAAGATGGCATCGGGAAACACGACATCATCAAACCAACGCACCGAATTAGGGCGTTGGTTTGTGCGTTAAGAATATGGGGTGTTTTGAAACCACCCCATCAGATGTATTAAGCAAAGACCTTTAACAAACATCGCAAATCGCGATGTTTGCTTCGTTTATCGGGAAAGCCGTTGAAAAAGATGTGGCAAAATTCCCTATATGACTCCCTGTTTTAGGGACTCGTCAAGGACGCCCTGATTTAGGGCCTCCTCAAAGTAAATCAATATTGACACTGTGGTTTCAATCCACACCGTCTTTCTTTTGTTTGTTTGAGCATAAACATAACATATAACTGTTAGGAAAAATAGGGAAAGGATAAGAATCTCAATGTTTACGATGACGTTAATTAGAACATTAAATTTTATACCATATTGGTAATTTTAGGTCTATTGAAGACTATTTTTTATTTTATTTTCTCTGTTAAATATAAAGAAAATATTTGAACATGATACATATTCAAATAGAAAATTTGGATGTGAGAGAAAAAATGCTTACCTTTGCATTCGTCAATTAAAACGGGCACCGCTCTATGAGCGACAAGCCCTATTGACTTCATGCGAGCCTAAGTTTGCATTCGTCAAACCATAGGACGTGCGCCAGCCTTTGGGCTGACACGCACTTTTGACTTCATGCGAACATTAATTTGTAATCAAATTCTAAACTTATTTTTACTGACATCTATCAAAAAGACAATATATGCACAACAGAATTGACTTTTTCTTTGACTCTGACGATGCCGTAGCCGTCCTTCCTCTGGTCGGTGGAATGGCTTCTTCTGAGACTATTTCCAAGATAAGTGCTCTCGCCACAGCCGACTATGTGCTCCTTTCGCAAAAGGAAACGCCAGTAAGCATCGAGCCTGATGCGCTACGCAGACTTGTTTCCGCTGCCGACAATACAGGGGCGGCTATGGTGTATGCCGATCATTACACCGTTACCGAGGGTAAGACGGAGAAACACCCCGCAATCGACTATTTCATCGGTTCTATACGCGATGATTTCGACTTCGGACAGCTCCTTCTCGTCCGTACCGCCCTACTCCATGAGTTCGTTGCCACAGCCAAGACGGAATACAAGTTCGCGGCTCTCTATGCCCTACGCTTGTTCCTGTCGCGCAAGGGCGAGATATTCCATCTGAACGAGTATCTGTATCGTGAGGAGGAACTTGACACCCGAAAGAGCGGAGAGAAGCAGTTTGACTATGTGAACCCACGCAATCGTGAGGTGCAGATAGAGATGGAACGTGCTGCTACCGAGCATTTAGAGGCTATCGGTGCAAAGATAGATACCTCAAAGCGCATCATCCCAGACTTTGACGAACAGGAGTTTGAGACTGAGGCTTCGGTCATCATCCCTGTATTCAACCGTGCAAAGACGGTTGCAGATGCCGTGAAGAGTGCTTTGTCGCAGACTACAAAGTTCAAGTATAACGTGATCGTGGTTGACAACCATTCAACCGATGGAACCACGGAGATTTTGAGCGAATTAGCAGCAAATCCACAGCTCGTGCATATCATTCCTGAACGTACAGACCTCGGAATTGGCGGATGCTGGAACCTTGCCGTGAACGATGAAAGATGTGGACGATTTGCCGTGCAGCTCGATTCTGACGACCTATATTCAAGCCCAAACACCCTCCAGAAGGTTGTAGATGCCTTCTATCAGCAGCAGGCGGCTATGGTTATAGGTGCATATCGTATGTGCGATTTCGACCTTAACACCTTGCCTCCAGGCATTATCGACCATAAGGAATGGACCGATGAAAACGGACCAAACAACGCTTTGCGTATCAACGGATTAGGTGCACCTCGTGCATTCTTTACTCCAATACTCCGTCATATCGGATTCCCTAACACAAGCTACGGTGAAGACTATGCCCTTGGCTTGGCTTTCTCTCGTAACTATCGAATTGGTCGCATCTATGACGAGCTTTACCTCTGCCGCCGTTGGGGAGGGAACTCTGATGCAGCCCTTTCCATTGACAGAATCAACGCAAACAACCTTTATAAGGACAGATTGCGCACTATGGAGCTTATTGCCCGTCAGGCAATGAATCAAGGTAAGGTGGCAGATGCCGACAGCGCATTGAACCGTTTCTTTGAGCGTCAGCTTATTGTGTGGAGCGATGCAGAAAAGCGCTATAACGACCTAAAGAACGTAAAAGTGAAGGCATTGGGCGATGTAAAGGTGCAGTTCAACCCTGCGAGAATGGTTTCAACGGGCGCAAAGATTGACAAGGCATCACTTGAAAAGCGTCCTTGCTTCCTGTGCCGTGAGAATCGTCCGAAGCAGCAGATGATACACACGATAAGGAACTCACAGAGCGTTCCTGTGCTTGAATTGCTCGTAAATCCGTTCCCTATTCTTCCGCAGCATTTCACCCTTCCAAGCCTTGAGCACGAGCCACAGGCAATAATTGCACGCTATGGCGAGATACACCGCGTATTGACAAAATATCCGGAACTGATGGTGTTCTATAACGGTCCTAAGTGCGGTGCTTCTGCTCCCGATCATCTGCATCTTCAGGCAGGAACATCGGGCATCGTACCTTTGCAGACGCAATGGAAGCGTATCTCGCATAACCTCACGCTCGTTCAGCAATTCTCAGAAACTGACAGCATCAGCCTTGTAACGGACTATGTTTGTCCGGCTTTCGTAATAAGAAGCCAGAGCGTGGAGGGCGACAAGAAACTATTCAAGCGTTTCTATAAAGCATTCGCATATCTTTCTCAGAATCAAGAGGGTGAAGAGCCTATGATGAATATACTTTCTTGGCGTGAGGACAAGGATTATGTATCGGTAATCATTCCTCGTGCAAAGCATCGTCCTGACTGCTATACGGCTGATGGCGACGCTCAGTTCATCGTTTCGCCAGGTGCTTTGGATATGGCTGGACTCATCATTACTCCACGACAGGAGGACTTCGACCGTATGACGCAGGACATTGCCTATGGCATTCTTCAGGAAGTCGGTGTAACGGACGATTTCGCAAAGAAACTTGCCGATGAAATCGCATCTCCTGACAATTCCCATCACCTAGCACCTAACACCCAACAACCCGAAGTAAAGGTGGGCATCATAAGTGCTTCGAAGATTGAGTTCACGCTCAACACCCCTTATACGGCAAAAGGCAAGGAAATAACGGGACCGCAGGTTGTGGAGTTCTCGGAAGGTGGAATCCTTTGGAACGGGAATCAGTATCAGCATCTTACCTTCCGTCCTACACCAAACAACCCAACGCCAAATTTCTCCATTTCCGACGTAATCATCGGAGTGAACTTCCATTGGGAGCGTAAGCAGACGCAGACATTCGTGGGTACTCTGCGACTAGTTGTGGAAGAGGATAAGATATGCGCTATCAACGTGTTGCCTGTTGAGCGATACCTTGAAAGCGTCATTTCAAGCGAGATGTCGGCTACCTCAAGTCTTGAACTGCTCAAGGCTCATGCCGTAATCTCACGTTCTTGGCTTCTTGCACAGATAGAGAAACGCAACCGACTCCAGAAGTCAGCCAACTCTTTCTTCTCATTTACAAAGAAGGAGGATATGCTCATACGCTGGTACGACCGCGAGGATCACACCATCTTCGATGTATGTGCCGACGACCATTGTCAGCGTTATCAGGGCATTACCCACGCGGCAAATCCGCACGTTATAGAGGCTGTGAAGGCTACTCGCGGACAGATTCTCACATACGGTGGCGAGATATGTGATGCACGCTTCTCAAAGTGCTGTGGCGGCATTACGGAGGAATATCAGTATTGCTGGGAAGATACTCCGCTGCCTTATCTCAAATCGGTTAAGGATCCATATTGCAACACTCAGGATGCGCACATCATTTCACAGGTTCTCAACGACTACGATCAGGAGACGCACGATTTCTACACATGGAGAGTGGAATACTCTCAGAAGGAAATCAGCCAACTCATCGCAGATAAGACAAAGATGGATTTCGGTGAAATCGTCAATTTGAAGGCTATTGAGCGTGGGCCGAGTGGCAGAATATCCTTGCTGAAGATTGTGGGGACAGAGCGCACGTTCTCTATTGGTAAGGAACTTGAGATCCGCAAGACCCTGTCTAAGTCTCATCTATATAGTTCTGCTTTTACCCTCATGCGCCTTGATGCTGACGGTAATCAGATTCCAGATACCGATAGCACCACCATTCCATCGCGCTTCATCCTTGATGGTCGCGGTTGGGGACATGGTGTAGGTCTCTGCCAGATAGGTGCCGCCGTTATGGGCGAGCAAGGCTTTATGTATAATGACATACTCTTGCACTACTATCAGAATGCTGAGATAAAGAAAGCGTACTAATAATTTTCAATTTTCAATTGTCAATTTTCAATTAGCTTTTGCTATGAAATCTCCTTGGTCCTGGATTCCTTCCCTCTATTTCGCTGAGGGACTACCATACGTAGCAGTGATGACAATATCGCTCATCCTCTACAAGCAACTCGGCCTTTCTAATGCCGATATAACATTCTATACCTCATGGCTTTACCTTCCTTGGGTTATAAAGCCACTTTGGAGTCCGTTTATCGACATCGTTAAGACAAAACGCTGGTGGATTACGGCTATGCAGTTACTCATCGGTGCAGCCTTCGGAGGCATCGCCTTCACCATTCCGTCAAGTTTTTGGTTGCAAGGCACACTTTGCTTCTTCTGGCTCATGGCATTCGCAAGTGCCACCCACGACATTGCAGCCGACGGATTCTATATGCTCGGACTTGACCAGCACGATCAGGCTTGGTTCGTGGGCATCAGAAGCACGTTCTATCGCCTTGCTACTATCTTCGGACAAGGTGTCCTCGTGATGATAGCCGGTAACCTTCAGGTCGTTTTCCGCAATTCCATCGCCTTTTCATGGAGCCTTATGTTCTATGGCGTGGCAGGACTTTTCATCGCCCTATGGCTGTGGCATTCATACGTTTTGCCGCATCCATCGGAGGATGAGGAGAATACCCATGTCGAAGGTGAGGTAAAGACAGTATCATCAAATAGCATTCTAAACGACCTGAAATCCACGATAAAGACATTCTTCCAAAAAGAGCAGGTCATTGCGGGCATCCTCTTCATGCTCTTCTATCGAATGCCAGAAGGACTATTGGCAAAGGTTTCATCGCTTTTCCTTATTGACAACGTGCATAACGGAGGTCTCGGACTCTCACCACAGGAATACGGTCTTGTGCAAGGCACCGTAGGCGTTGTAGGTCTCACTCTCGGCGGTATTCTCGGTGGGATGTGCGCAGGTAAGGATGGACTCAGAAAATGGCTCTGGCCTATGGTATGCGCCATCACATTGCCCGACCTTGTGTATGTATATCTCGCCTACGACCTCCCATCTACCTTCCTTATCGTAAATATCTGCGTATTCATCGAGCAGTTTGGCTATGGCTTCGGTTTCACCGCATATATGCTCTATCTCATATATTACAGCCGTGGCAACTACAAAACTTCCCACTACGCACTTTGTACGGCATTCATGGCACTCTCAATGATGATTCCGGGACTCTTTGCCGGAGCATTGCAGGAAGCCGTTGGTTACCAATCCTTCTTCCTTATCGTCATCGCCTTCTGTAGCGTCACATTTGCCGTTACCTCCCTTCTAAAGATAGATCCGGCATTCGGAAAGAAGGAAAAAATATAAGTACGAATTACTAATTACGAATTACCCATTTTGCTTTTACCACTTACCGAGTTAGCGAAAAAAGTATCTTGGTAATTCGTAATTTGTAATTCGTAATTAAAAATTGCTTAACCTCATGCTCACCCAATCCACCATTTGCGCCATAGCAACAGCACAGGGCGGTGCAATCGGCATTATCCGTGTATCTGGTCCTGACTCCATATCAATCGTCGATAGCATCTTCCGCGGTCGTCGTTCCCTTATTGATGCCCCAGCTTATTCGCTCCATTACGGATCGATAGTAAACGCGGATGCCATTGTCGATCAGGTACTTCTCTCCCTCTTCCGCGCCCCACATTCTTATACTGGCGAGGATAGCGTAGAGATCAGCGCCCACGGCTCTCCGTATATTCTCCAGACCATCTGCTCGCTCCTGATTCAGAAAGGATGTCAGCCGGCAGCACCAGGAGAATACACCCAACGCGCCTTCCTCAACGGTAAACTCGACCTTACGCAGGCAGAGGCAGTTGCCGACCTTATCGCCTCTCAGAATGCCTCTCAGCATCGTGTGGCTATGCAGCAGATGCGTGGTGGTATCTCCGCAAAATTAGTTGAGTTACGTTCTCAACTCCTAAAGCTCACCTCCCTTCTCGAACTTGAACTTGATTTCTCCGAGGAAGACGTAGAGTTCGCATCACGCGAGGCACTTATCAATATAGCACGTGAGATACGCGATGAAATCACACGTTTGTCATCATCCTTCTCCGCAGGAAATGCCATTAAGAACGGTATTCCAGTCGCAATCATCGGAGCACCAAACGTGGGCAAATCAACCCTTCTCAACGCCCTTCTCCACGAAGACAAAGCCATCGTTTCTGATATTCAAGGTACTACGCGCGACACCATCGAGGACTGCATTAATATCTCAGGTTCCCTTTTCCGCATCATTGACACCGCTGGCATCCGTCACACCGAGGATGTCATTGAGAAGATGGGCATAGAGCGCTCACGCAAGGCTGCTGAACGTGCGCAGATCATCATCCTGATGCGCGATAATGATACTGACTACCCTACCCTCGACCTTCGTGATGACCAGACCGTTATCAAGGTTCACAACAAATCAGAGCATTTCCAGGCACTCACAGGCAAGGGCATGGATTGGCTTGAGCAGCAACTCCTCAACAGCGTTCCTACCGCCAACGATGATGAAGTCCTCATCACCAACATCCGTCATAAGCAAGCTCTTGACATCTCACTTCTCGACATCCAGCGCACCCTCGATGCCCTTGAGCAGAATCTCCCCGGCGACCTCATAGCCGAAGACCTTCGCCAATGTCTCCACCACCTTGCCGAGATAACAGGTGGCGAAATCGACACAGAAGAAGTTCTCGGAAACATCTTTAGCCACTTTTGCGTGGGAAAGTAAAGCAAAGGAAAAGAAAATCATAACATCCGCAAAAATCCTTTCGTAAACACCTGATAATCAAGTGTTAATTTTTGAAGCGATTTTTGCGGATGTTTTCTTAGTGGGTTGTTTCTTTGCCGTTAATTTCATAATTTTGTCCCCAGTTTGTCCCCCGAGTTTACCTTCAAGGGACAAAAACTGTCCCCCGTGAGGTACACATTCTGTCCCCCGGGCACACTTTTGTGGTAAACTTAAAATATAAACAAAATGGCAAAACAAAAAACAACCCCCAACGCTAAAGGTCAGGTGAAGCTTCGTGAGAAAGCACTGGCTGATGGAAGTAAGAGTTTGTACCTTGACATCAACATGAATGGCAAGCGTCACAAAGAGTACCTTAAACTTTACCTCACAGTAGCAACAACTGCTGCTGAACGTGAGAAGAACAAGCAGACTCTCGCTGCAGCCAATGCAATGGCAGCACGACGTCAGATTGAAATCATCAATGGTGAGTTCGACATCAAGCAACCTAAGAGTAACAAGGTAGGTGTGCGATTCCTTGACTACTATAGGAAGATGTGTGAGGAGCGTCTGAAGACTCCCGACTCACTCGGTAACTGGGGTAACTGGCACAGTTGCCTCAAACACCTCGAACTCTACTGCGACGAGGAAACTACGTTTGATGACGTAACTCCTGAGTTTGTTCAAGGCTTCAAGGACTATCTCAACACAGCAGAGAAGGATGCACAGAAGAAGAAGGATCCTAAGATTGCTTACGTGTTCCAGCCTCTTGCTCAGAACTCAAAGGTCTCGTACTTTAATAAATTACGCGCGTGTATAAACCATGCTTTTGAAGAGCATATCATTGATGTAAACCCTATCCGCACAATAGAGGGTTTCAAGGCTGAGGAGGTGAAGAGAGAATATCTTACTCTTGAAGAGATTCGCAAACTCGCTGCTACGCCATGCAACTACCCAATATTGAAGGGTACATTCCTCTTCTCTTGTCTCACTGGACTCCGTAAGAGCGATATTGAAAAGCTTACTTGGGGAGAAATCCAGAAGTTCGGAGAGTTCACACGCATCGTTTTCAAGCAGAAGAAGACTGGAGGACAGGAGTACCTGGACATCAGTCCGCAAGCAGAGAAGTACCTCGGTACTCGACGCAATGATGCTGACCGTGTCTTTGAAGGTTTCAAATATGGAGCATGGACATCGCTCGAATTGAAGAGATGGGCACTTGCAGCAGGCATCACCAAGAACCTCACATTCCATTGTGGTCGCCACACCTTCGCCGTTCTCATGCTTGACCTTGGAGCTGACATCTATACCGTTTCAAAACTCCTTGGTCATAGAGAGTTGTCAACAACACAGATTTACGCTAAGGTGCTTGACAAGAACAAGCAGAAGGCTGTTAGTCTTGTACCAGAAATCTAAAGAAAGGAGGTAGATATGAATGACAGACAACATGCAATCATCAGCCTTGCAAAGCTGAACAAATTTACCAAGATGCTCACATACAATGTCTGCATTAAAGGTGAAATCAATATGTCGCAGTTCGCTACAGAGTTTCTGGAGTATAAGAACTGGTGCTACCTTATATATAAATATATAGAGACTACTAAAGATGTGAGGGTTCTTGAAGAAGTTAAGAAACTTGGCATCCCTACCCTATTGTCTGATTATCTTGATGAGTCTGAGGGAGCAATTCCAAAGGCTCATCATGAAGCCCTATCAGAAGTTGTTGTTGAACTCTATAAGTTCCAAGACTTCTATGAAACAAGTAACAACAAGTTGAAAGGCAAATTCAAAAGCTTGGTGAACTTCTTTGCAAATGAGGAAGCTGCAAGTCTATTTGACAGAGTCGTAGCAGAAGGTTATCTTGACAAGTATTATCAGCCAACAAGCAAAACAGACTTGAAGATGCTGAAAATTATAGCATTCGGCATCGGAAAAGTTCTCAACTTGCAGGTAAGGAATCTATGGTGTCACTTTGAAGAGCAGTGGGATCTTGATGAGAATCACAAACTCGCAAGACAAGTGATGTCAGATGTACAGTTCAAGAAGAGTGCCAAGTTGAGAAACATTTTCCCTGAAGTTGACTTCACTGAGATTATGGAGCCTAAGGACTTGTACTTTGATGCTGCTTATGGAGAGCAAAGAGTAAGGAAACTCTACTATAACCTCTGGAATCATGGTTACATATCACAGGAAACCAAGATTGACCAATTCTTCAGCATCTTCAACCTTGGAGATTCTGAGACACGAGTACCAGTTGAGTGGATGACTAACCAGAACAGCCTTGTTTATTTCGTCTATTATGCACTGAAGCCAACAAACCGAGACCAATGGGCGAAGACAAGTGCTTGCTTCAGAATTGAAGGAAAGCCACTTAACGTAGGCAGTTTGAAGAGTGCAATGCCTGGACTAAGGAGGCTAAAGAACTTCAACACTCATGATCTCGTTCTCAAAAGAATAGCATCCGAATATGTGAATGGAGAGGTGTAAATACCTGTAGAAACCATCGAAAAGAGTGAGCAAACCAAAAATTTGCTCACTTTTTTTCATTTTTTATTTATTGTGCAGAAAGGTCGCACACTTCATATTTACCTTTGCACCAGTATAATGATAATAGTACATAGAGGAAACCATATGCAAATGACTAAGATAATCATACATAACATGCTAATTTACAACCTACGACAGCGATGTTGTAGGCGTTTTTATTTTATATAATTTAATCATTTACAACATGAGAAAAGAAGATTTCTCTTTCTCTCTTTTTGGAGAGATGGCTGTGGTCTGGTAGCCAGACAGAGCCAAAGTGTGGTAAGTCAGGCTTGCTTGAACTCTGCCACGAAGCGTACGATCAGTATCAGATCGAAGTTGTTAACTCAAACAAACTCTATCAGAGATTTGCTGATGATTTTGTTTACAGTCATGAGTTCCATGATGCTCTCGATGCAAGAAGCAAAAACGAACATCAGAAGAACTTCAACATCATCAAGACCCTCCTTTGGGAGAGACGTGACCTCGTTGAGCTATTCTTTAGTCAGCCTTCACTTTCTGACGACTCTATCAACGAGTTCATCAACCTGTTCAACACCACTACATCCATTCCTAACAAGAATGCGAACCATGTTCCTTCTGCAGGAGAACGCTCTTTCGACTGCTGTCTGACAAAGGATGAATATGTCATCCTTGCAGAATGCTGTAATACCATGGAGATATTCACTACCAAGGTGTCAGTCGATCAGGTTATTTCTCTTTTGGACGGCTCACTCACCAAGCCTTTGCGTTCCAAGAACAACCGTTACCTTGCTTATCTGTTCGAGCAGTTAAGCATCCGTAGCCTTATTGTCAGGAACTGGCAGATTGTCATTGGCAGTAAGAAGCAGATCTACAGCTCATCAGGTAATACTTTCCTCACTCAGAGAGCCGTTGCTTCTGCACTTCACCAAGTCAGTGCTGGTGGAATGAATGCAACATGTAAGATGATCTATGACTTTGCCGACCAGATCAAGGAATCAAATGACAGAAAAAGACGTTGAAGTAACTATATGAAACGATACACCTACAGAACGACATTGACAATGGCGTATAGACTATAGGTTATCTATTTCGTAGTTCACAACAAGCCTGTAACTTTGCCCTCCGTAATCGAAAATGATGACGGAGGGCTTTCTTCGTTATGGACTAAAATAATAAGAATTGAATGGAAATTACAGTTACAGAACAATTCGCTCAACAGCTTGAAATCTTGAATCAACAGCTAACCGAGTTGAACCAGTCGAACCTGGTTGTAAGGTTGAAAAGACTGGAAGACGATACCGAGTATCTGAAGAGCGTACCTCATTTGATAGCAATCATAGAAGACATTGAAAGCTACTATGCTGGAGCGAAGCAGATTCTCACTACAGCAGAAGCTTGTAGATATATGGGGCTATCCTACAGTCAGCTCTACAAGCTTACATCCGCAAGTAAGATACCACATTTCAAACCCAATGGCAAGTTGATGTACTTTTTCCGTGCGGACTTAGACGCTTGGATGTCATCGAGTGCTCCAAATCCGTAAAGCCTATGGACAAACTTGATATTCGCATCATTGATATACTCGACAGACTTGAAGATGCAAAAAAGGTTCTTGGCATGGGCGATGACCTTGAAGAAGCGATAAGGAAACTTCAAAGAATGGAGTTATACTTGAAACGATTTGGCAATCTTCCTGAGCTCACAGCCCACTTGGAAATCGTTGAGAGCAAATTATATTCACTCAAAGAGTTCCTGACGATTGATGAAGCATCTGATTACTTGGGATTGGCTCAGAGTACCATCTACAAAATGACATCGAGAAGAGAAATACCAGTGTACAAGCCAAATGGCAAGCAGGTTTTAATACAACGTGATGACCTTAACAACTGGATTAGGAAATCAAAGATCATGTCAGCGGAAGAACTTGATGAATACGCCAAGACACATCTTCTTGATTTGACTGAAAAGAGAAAAGCAAAGAAAAACTCAAAGAAATAATGATTGACATTACAACACTCGGAGGTAAACGCATAGATGAGAATACCTTCAAACAACTTATCAAGCAGATAAAGCTTAAAATCACAGAAGACTATAAGTTTCCACCAGAGATTATTACTCTGAGTGGAGCAACCATAGCCACCCTTGGTAACTTTAGCGCATCGACAGGTAAGCCCAAGAGTAAAAAGACATTCAATGTATCAGCCATAGTAGCCGCTTGTCTCTCAGGTAAAGAAATCCTAAACTACAAAGCAAGCTTACCAGAGGGAAAGAAGAAGATACTCTACATAGATACCGAACAAAGCAAGTACCATTGCCACAAGGTAATGGAGAGAATTTTCAAGTTGGCAGGTCTTCCTACTAATACGGAAACCGACATGATAGACTTCTTCGTGTTAAGGGAATATACACCGGAACAGCGTAGAGATATTATCAACCTGGCACTTAACTCAAACTCAGAGTATGGACTTGTTGTAGTTGACGGAGTACGTGACCTTCTTCGAGACATCAATAATCCAAGTGAAGCATTAGATATTATTAATGACTTCATGCGTTGGTCGAGTTACTATAATCTTCACATTCATACTGTCCTACATCTGAATAAAGGTGATGACAATACCAGAGGTCACATTGGTACAGAACTAAACAACAAGGCAGAAACCGTACTCCAGATAACCAAAAGCCTTGATGATCCTGACATGAGCGAGGTAAAAGCCATGTTCATTCGTGACAAAGAGTTTGCACCTTTTGCTTTCCGTATAGACAGCAATGGATTGCCACAAACAGTTGATGGCTATAAGGCAGAGATGAGTAGAGACAAGAAGATGCACTACTCTAAACTAAAGAACGAACAGCATCGAGAAGCCATTGAAAGTGTCATTGGCAATAATACCCCTGTAGGATATAACCAGATGATCATTCTCCTACAGAACGGATATTCCAACATAGGTTACTCCAGAGGTAGAAACACCATAATTAACCTATTGAAGTACCTTCTCAACATGGGATTCATTGCCAAGATAGACAAGACTTATCAGTATGTTTATGAAGAGAAAGATTCGGGACAGTCCGACAGTAAGTAAGTTTAGTTTAGTTTGTGTTTATATATAAATGGACTGATGCAAAAGACCGTTATGAATATATCAGCAGCAAAACAGATTGACATAGTTGAGTTCCTTGGAAACGAGGGGTATAAGCCTAAGAAGACACGAGGTAATACCAAATGGTTTCTATCCCCTATCCATGATGAAACGGAACCTTCTTTCAAAGTGGACACGGAGAGGAATGAATGGTTTGACTATGGGCTAAATGAAGGTGGTGACATCATAGACATTGCTATGAAGATTTATAATCTCAACTCTGTCAGCGATGCCTTGAAGAAATTGGATGAGAAAGCTGCCACCATTGTTAACAGAATCATGCGTTACAAAACTGGTCCTCCACGGAGCCAGGTATCAAATGACATGAGGAACATCCAATACGTACCTCTAACGCATTTTGCCTTGCTTCATTATATGATGAAACGTAAAGTTGACATCAACATAGGCAAAGTGTATTGCTGTGAGGTTCACTATGACATCAGAGGAAGTCATTATTTTGGCATAGCATTCCGCAATAGAGTTGGTGGTTTTGAGATAAGGAATCAATACTATAAGGGATGTGTCGGTCATAAGGATATTACGTATTTCCCCATAACCAAGGAGAAGATTAGCGAACATTGCCTGGTCTTTGAGGGATTTATGGATTTTCTCTCATATCTTACTCTGAAGGAATCTGGAGATAATAATATATGTATTGAAAAGGACTGTGATATTATAGTCTTGAACACAGTACATAACTTGAAGAAAGCGACAGACCTTCTTACTCAATACCCTTTTGTCCATTCATATATGGATAATGACGATGCAGGTCAAAGAACCTTTCAGACTATGCAAGAACTATTCGGTCAGAAAGTAGAGAACGAATCCGTTCGTTTCCAGCCTTTCAATGACCTTAATGATTATCTGGTTAAACAATCGGCTACTGTGAAGTAGTATGCACTAAAAACTTTTTTGTTCATAATGGGAGTCTCGAAAGAGGCTCCTTTTTTGTTTTCTGCGTTTCCGAGTATGATTATTTGTGTAGAATAATACTCGAAAATTAAACGGTGTTAATATTCGACTCCCTTTTTATATACCTTTCTTCTAATCGCCAAAAAGTCTGTTCCTTTGCATCGAAATTTGAAGTCGAACAAAAATCAAAGGTAAAAAGATGAATCTATTTTGGGTACTCGCAATTGGTCTTACTGTGCTATATGTAATCTACTATGCTGCTATCATTATGCAGGATTTGTACGGTAAGAAAGACGATGAGCAGAAGACCGAGTCAGAGAATATCGAAGTTCCTGATTCGGACACAGCTGAAGCTCCTACAGTAATCAATGAGACAGATGATGATCCTCTCTTTGGGGATGAGTCTGAAAGTAGTGATGGAATCACACTCGTTGACAACATTGATGATGTCAGTGAGGTCATTCGTCAGGAAGCTATGCGTCACTCTGCCGAGGAAGAATGCAAGCGTCTCAGTAGCGAGCTCAACGAAATAAAGGTAGAAAGTACTGGTGCAACAGAAAAAGAAGAATTCATAGATATGCTTGTGAACCAGCCAGCAGGTGGTCGCAAGATATTCTTGACAAGGGAAAACATATGATAGGTGTTAGCAAAAGGGTGAAAAGATTGTTGGTAGCGATGCCAGGCATCTTGCTCCTTCAACCAATGCCCGCAGCTGCAAAGTGCGGTGGCGTGGATTACAGTTGGGGAGCAGATGCCCTTGCACAAGCTCACGATTACACAGTAACAATGATGCTTTATGTGGCATATCTCGCATACGCCATAGCTGCCATTGTTGCAATAATCGGAGCTCTACAGATCTATTTCAAGATGACTACAGGAGAAGGCGATGTTACCAAGAGTATCATGATGCTCATAGGCGCATGTCTCTTTATGATAGGTGCATTCATACTATTCCCAGCCTTCTTCGGCTACAATATAATTTAGGATAACAAAGGAATCTCAACTGCAGAAGAGAAAATATCGTGTTCATTAACAAAATTCACAAACAAAACAAGCAGAAAACAATGAAAAAAATAGCAAAGTTCGCTAAGAGCCTTGTAAAGTCTCCACGTACGAAGACTCTGGCTCTCATGCTCGTATGCGGCACTGCAGCAGCTTTCGCACAGAATGCAGCTGGTGACTACACCGCAGGAACTAACGCACTCTCCACTGTTACAGAGGAGATTGCTAAGTACATTCCTTATGTAGTCAAGTTGTGTTACGCTATCGCCGGTGTTGTTGCCGTAGTCGGCGCGATCTCAGTTTACATCGCCATGAATAACTGGGTTGTTTTAGACTACCAAAAATGCACTGAAATGTACTGATATAGAGCGATTTGCGAAAACTTAAACTTTCTAAACGAAATCGCGATTATTCGGGATAAACGGGAA